>Ga0102940_1000004_pt1 | contig 128001 bp, 83 predicted proteins | sample SalPonR2_C_D1_MG_FD_78215 | JGI IMG/M metagenome (GOLD analysis project Ga0102940, IMG submission 78215) | Salt pond soil microbial communities from South San Francisco under conditions of wetland restoration - Salt Pond MetaG R2_C_D1_MG | ecosystem: Environmental > Aquatic > Marine >... | reverse complement strand
TGGTCATGGAGGTAACCAATGACAAAGTAGTAGCGCACGGTGGCTTTAGCGGCCTGAGCAGTATGGTGAATACCAATATTGCAGGTGGAGCTCACTTGCACGCTGGAATGGCGGGCCAGAGTGGTCCGGTCATTCATTTGGTCAGTCCTAGTCTATCAAACGATGGTACGAGTGGTACATTTGAAGCCAGTAATAATGTGCTGACTTTCGGTAGCGGTGATCTGGACACCCTGCGTAGTCGTGGTTTCTACACGAATGTCCATACGATGAACTTCGCCTCGGGTGAAATTCGCGGGCAGGCTTTACCTTTAGCTAATGCCTATTTCACTACCACACTGGCGGGAATCAACGAAGCTTCTCCTAATTTGAGTGAAGCCTCGGGTGCCCTGAAGATGGAATTAAACGGTGATGTATTAACAACTACTGGCGCTTTTAGTGGCTTAGAAAGTGATTTCAACACCGCCATTGCCGGTGGTGCACATTTACACATTGGAGGACCATCTGTTAACGGTGGCGTGGATATCCTACTGAACACGGAATTGGCCGCGAACAATCGCGCCGGAGTTTATCAGGCCATGGATAATACTTCTACCCTGAATAACAACCAGATAAGTACCTTACTAAGTGAGCAGTATTACGCCAACCTACACTCTACCGCTATTGCTTCGGGTGAATTAAGGGGACAAATCTTACAGGAAGTAAATTTCTTCCCGAATAATGCGCCCACCATTACCGCACCGGCAGATGGAGCATTACTGGATCTTAGTGGTTTGGTGAGTACGGTTGCCACCATTGACTGGACGGAAACCGCCACTGATGATAACGAATTGACTTACATCTGGCAGGTTGCGACCAGTCCTGGCTTTGACACCATTGTATTCCAGGCTAACACCTCAGCTAATACGGAGATTAACCTAAGCTTTGGTGCTTTGGACAGTCTCTTGGCTGATCTTGGTGTGGAAGGTGGAGCAACGGCTACTGTTTATCACCGGGCAGTTGCGTCTGATGGTGCCGTACAATCACCGGGACCAGCTTCGGAAGCGAATTTTACCCGCAGAGAAGATCCTCTTGAATTTAACGCCCAATTAAGTGGACGACACGAAGTATTACCAGTGCAGACCGGCGCCAGTGGTTCTATTCAGGCCAGTCTGTTGGGTAATGAATTAACGATTACCGGATCTTTTGATGATTTAAGTAGTTCAGTAGATACTTCCATTGCGGGCGGTGCCCATCTACACATTGGTTATGCGGGCGAAAACGGTCCCGTTACGATACCGATTAGTGCCAGTCTGGATTTGGACGGACGCGGAGGAGACTTCCTGGCAGCGGACAATACCTTTACATTGGATTCTACACAGATGGCTGCATTAAATGCTCGCCGGATTTATGCCAATATTCACACAACTGCCGTTTCCAGTGGTGAATTGCGCGGACAATTACTGCCCGAGGCGGATGCCTATTATTACATCAACCTCCTGGGTAGCAACGAAGTACCCGTAGCTATGACTCAGGCGGCAGGAGCACTGGCTATAGAAGTCCGTAATGACACCATGGTTCTTTCGGGTGCATTTGCCGGATTGGAAGGTGATCTTGACGCCAATATTGCGGGTGGCGCCCATTTGCACACCGCTATGGCAGGTGCCAACGGTGGTGTAGACATTTCCATTAACGCGACGACGGCAGCTGATTTGCGTTCTGGGGTTTTCGCGGCAAGTGAGAATACCTTTGTACTAAACAGCGACCAAATCGCACGTCTTGAAAGCCGCGGCTACTACGCCAACCTACACACGACAAAATTCCCTAGTGGTGAGTTGAGGGGACAAGTGAGTGCTTTGGCGCAAACTTCCTTCCGTGCCCACTTGTCTGGTGCCAACGAAGTACCGACGGTAACCAGTGGTGCGAGTGGTCAGATTCAGGCGGAACTGCTTGGAGACAGCCTTTACGTCAGTGGTCGCTTCGATGACCTCGAGAGTATGGTGGCTACCAACATTGCGGGCGGATTACACCTACACCTGGGCTTAGCTGGTGAAAACGGACCAGTGGCTATCCCCTTAAATGCCGATCTGGACGATGATATGATGGGTGGTACGGTGCCAGTCGCCAATAATACTTTTGTGTTGACCGCAGACCAAAAAACGGCATTAAATGCTCGTGGCATGTACGTAAATATTCATACCACTACTAACACCGGTGGAGAATTACGCGGACAGCTGTTGCCAGAAACACAAATTGTATTCCACGGTAACCTGTTGGGTATCTTCGAAGTACCCAGTGTTAGTACTACAGCTTCGGGTGCCCTGAAAGCAGAGTTGAATGGAAACCAGCTGACGGTAAGTGGTTCTTACGCAGGCCTACTGGGCTTGTTAGCGACCGATATTGCGGGTGGTGCGCACCTGCACATTGGTGCAGCAGGAACAACCGGTCCGGTTGAATTTTTGCTTACGCCAAGTTTAGATCTTGATCTTACTGCCGGTGCTTACGCTGCCAGTGACAATACCTTTACTTTGGATTCTGCTCAGGTAGCTGCTTTAAGAGCACGTCAGGTATACGCCAATATTCATTCCGGATTATACAACAGTGGTGAATTGCGAGCGCAAATGGTACAAGAAGCAGAATACTACTTTACAGCTCCACTATCCGGTGCCAGTCAGACACCAGCTCCAATAGATACCGATGCCCAGGGTATGTTGGTACTGGAGGTGACCAACGATAAAGTCGTTGCGCACGGTGGCTTTAACGGCCTAGGTAGCATGGTTGATGTTAGCATAGCCGGAGGGGCACACCTACACGCCGGTATGGCCGGACAAAGTGGTCCCGTCGTACATTTGGTTAACCCTGATCTGTCTAATGATGGGACAGCTGGTACCTTTGCCGCAAGCAACAATGTACTGACCTTTAGTGCCGGACAACTAGACACCTTACGTAACCGTGGTTTCTACGCTAATATCCACAGCATGAATTTCGCTTCCGGTGAAATCCGTGGGCAGGCTTTACCTTTAGCAAACGCCTATTTCACCACTACGCTGGCCGGGCTTAACGAAGCCACGCCCAATTTAAGTGATGCTTCGGGCGCACTAAAATTAGAACTGAATGGTGATGTACTGACCAGTACCGGTGCCTTTAGTGGATTGGAAAGTGATTTCAACACCGCCATTGCCGGTGGCGCTCATCTGCACATTGGAGGTCCTTCTGTTAATGGAGGAGTGGATATTCTACTCAATACAGATCTCGCCGCCGATAATCGTGCAGGAGTTTACCAGGCTGCGGATAATAGCTTTGTATTAGACAGTAGCCAGATAACCACCTTGTTGGCTGAACAGTATTATGCTAATCTACACTCTACGGAGATTGCCTCTGGTGAGCTTCGGGGACAGATTTTACAAGAAGTAAATTTCTTCCCGGATAATGCTCCGGCGATTGTCAGTCCCGCCGATGGTGGTCTAGTGGAATTAGATACCATCTTTAGTGATCTGATTACCGTTGACTGGGCGGATACCGCTACCGATGATAACGAGCTGACCTACATCTGGCAGATAGCCACTAGTCCAGGCTTTGACACCATTGTCTTCCAGGCAAATACGGCAGCCAATACGGACATTAGTCTGACCGTAGGTGCACTGGACACCCTACTGGCCAGTCTTGGTGTAGAAGTAGGGGCTACCGCTACGGTATACCACCGTGCAGTAGCTTCGGATGGCGCTGTACAGTCTTTTGGACCAGCCTCAGAAGCGAATTTTACGCGTCCGATGGTTACTTCTACGAGTGATCTACTGGCGGAAGGTACCCGCTTTGAGGTCTATCCAAGTATTACACGCGGAGACGTACAGGTACAGGCTGAGTTAGGAAGTAATGGCCAAATTGATCTGGTCGTCTTCAACGCGATTGGTCAACCCATTTTGCGTAAGCGAACCAGCAGAATTGGCACCCTACTAAACGAACGTCTGGATCTAAGTCAGGAAGAAAAAGGCTTGTATCTGATCCAATTATGGATTGATGATCAACCCGTCACTGTACGGAAGGTAATCAAGCAATAAGAAATAAGTCTCAGATACGATTATGACAGGAGGGGCTGCCTTAGTGGCAGCCCTTTTTTTGTCCGGCCGTATCAAAAAAACATCCCAAATGCAATGGCACTGCATTTGGGATATTGAAGCGGTTTAAGGTAAGCGGCTAGTCCTTAAATAACACGGATCGCCCTTACAAAATAAGTCAAGACAAAAGGTAAAGCTACCCAGAACCACTCATCGGCAAAGATGAAGAATAAAATCATCACGAAGAGTGAAACAAAAAATATGATCCAGTCTAGTCTGGTTGATTTGTTTGTTGTATCCATTAGTTATTGATTTTTCCTGAAAAGAACACTACAAATGTACGAGCTTTTTGGCAAATCTGGAAGTTTATAGCAAAAAAGCCCGACTGCTGGTCGGGCTTCTATTCATTAAGGTTGTTATTTCAATATCAGAAAGCGCTTACCTTAGGAATGATGAGCGCCGGAATGTTTTTTTCCTTAAATATTTTATTAAAGGTACCGACCTCCTGATTCAAAATATTTTCCATCAAAGCCTTTTTAGAGGTCCACTTTTCGGAAAGATTTTGTAATCTTTCTTTCGCACCGGCTGTAACCGTTGGACTGGGGGTGTCTACTTTTTGTTTCAGATCCAGTAATTCTGCATTCAGGCCATTACTGAGATGGATCGCATCCTGGAAGGTTTGCTGTTCGGTTTGAATTAGTGATAATTCCCAGGCTTGAATCTTCTGTATGGCTGCGCGCCCCGTACTAATTAAGTCCTTATGTTCGTCTGAGCGCTCCAGCAATTCCACTAAAGAGTAAATCTGATCGCGCACCACCCGCATCTTATTAATAGAGAGGTGAATATCCGCTACTTGCTGCTCGATCTCAGTTAGAATTCTGGCCTGATACTGGTAATCTTTAGCCTGAGCATCAATTCTTGGATCGGCCAGGATAGAAAATTCACAGGAAACGGTTTCCGCTCTATTGGAAAGTCGGGCGGTGTAGTAACCAGGAGGGACTACCCCACCGCGATAATCGCCGTAGACAAATAATTGATCTACCCCTGGAATAGTCGTACGACGCAAATCCCAAACGAATCGGTTGATACCCGCATTAGTTGGAATAACCAGCGATTCGGGTGGACCTCCTTCGTATTCTGAATAAGTACTGTCTTCTACGCTTCTAAAAGACCGTACCAGTTTATTATAACGGTCGTAAATAGCCAGGCGAAAAGTGTCTTCAGTCAAATGATCGGGAATATAATAATCAAGATAAACCCCGTCCGGCGGGTTAAGTCCCATGTCCGTACCCGTGGCATTGACGTAGTAGTCCGTAGTAAAGCGCACCTGATCCTTTGGTGTAATGATACTTATTTTATCTTCCTGGGCCTTACTCAAATATTGTTGAACAGGTGATATATCGTCTAAAATCCAGATACTACGGCCGGCCGTAGCGGCTACCAGATCATTATCCTGGATGGTCAAATCCGTGATGGGGCAAATAGGCAAGTTAAGCTGAAAGCGGTGCCATTGTGCCCCCTGATCAAAAGAAATATACAGACCGGTTTCTGTACCCGCATAGAGGATATTATCCCTCTTGGGATCTTCGCGCACCACTCTGGCGAAGGTATTAGAAGGAATACCTTCCGTGATGAGTTCCCAGCTTTTGCCGTAATTTTCTGTTTTCAGAATGATTGGCCGAATATTATTAAACTTGTGCCGGGTGGCTACCAGATAAGCCCTGCCGGGAATCGCTGAAAGCTCAATGCTATTAATCTGTGCTTCTCCCAGGTTTTCCGGGGTAATTTCGTTCCATTTAGCCCCATCGTTACTGGTGTAATGCACCCGACCGTCATCGGTACCCACCCAAATTTCGCCTTTTTGTTCTTTAGAACAAGCCAGATAGCTAATGGTATTATAGACTTCGCCACCGGCACCTTCGTTGGTGAAAGGGCCTCCCCCCGGACCTTGTTTCAGTTCTATATCTCGGGTCAGATCCGGGCTGATTGACGACCAACTCATACCGCGATCGGTGGACTTCAAGACCACATTTGCGGCGTGGTACAGCACCTGATTGTCAAATGGTGACATGACCAGGGGCGCATTCCAGTTAAACCGATATTTCTGGTCTTTAGGTAAAGAAGCCAGCCCAAGATTAGGATAGGCCATCAGATTCTTGCTAAATCCGGTTTCCTGATTGTAAGAGATAATATTTCCCAGGTAATTTGTACTAAAAACCTCCGTTGGGTTTTCCGGGTCTATGGCAATAAAAGCACTTTCGCTATCCCCCACGTTATCCCAATCCTGTTGCGTAATCCCCGCTGAGGCAGTTCTGCTGGGGATGACCAAAGAGGTGTTATCCTGTTGAGCCGCGTATAGATTATAAGGGAACTGAAGATCGGCGGTCAGGCGGTACAACTGGGCCGTTGGTTGATTTTCCTGAGAAGACCAACTCTTTCCACCGTTAAAGGTGATACAGGCCCCACCGTCGTTGGCCAGAATCATATTTTTGGGGTTATCAGGGTTAATCCAAAGATCGTGCTGATCGGTATGGGGGTTGTCTATTTGTTCGTAGGTTTGCCCCCCGTCATCAGAGTGCAATAGCGGTGCATTCAGCACATAAACACCTTTCTCATAAACCGGATCCACTACCAGCCTGGTATAATACCAGGCCCGACCAATCGTTGCCCGGTCGGAAGAAACCTGTTGCCAGTTGGCTCCGGCATCCTCGGAGCGAAAAACGCCTCCTTTCTCCGCTTCGATTATTGCATAAACAATATTTGGATTTACCTGAGAGACGGCCACCCCTACTTTACCCATGGCATTAGGTAAACCACTACTCAGTTTTTGCCAGTTGTTCCCACCGTCGCTTGACTTATAGATACCGGAACCACGACCTCCACTACGAATGTGCCATGGCTTGCGCTGGTGGTCCCACATAGCAGCGTAAATAATTCTTGGATTATGCAGATCAATACTAAGATCACTGGCGCCGGTAGTAGGATTAACAAAAAGAATTTGCTGCCAGCTCTGTCCGCCGTCATTAGATGTATAAATGCCTCTTTCCCGGGATGCGCCAAAGGTAGCCCCCTGAGCAGCCACCCAAATTTTCTCTGGATTTTCTGGATGGATAATTATTTTGGAGATGTGCTTCGTTTTGGCCAGGCCCAGGTGCTGCCAGGTCTTACCTGCATCTGTAGAGCGGTATACACCATCGCCGTAAGAACTCATTACGCCGCGAACTGCGTGCTCTCCCATGCCCACATAGATGATATTAGGGTCAGATTCGGCAATGGCAACGGCTCCTACCGAAGCTGTTTGGAAATATCCGTCGGAAACGTTAATCCAACTTATTCCGGCATCTACGGTTTTCCAGAGCCCTCCGCCAACCGTACCCATATAATAGGTAAGGGGATTGCCCTTAACACCGCTTACGGCATTAGAGCGACCTCCCCGGAATGGACCGATATTACGCCATTGCAGGGAGCGAAAGGTACTTTCGTTAAAAAGTAACGCCTCTTCAGTTTGATTTAATGTTGGTTTCATCTGGGCCAAAATCGGCATTTGAGTAATCAGCATAATAGCTGTCACACCCAGGATGAACCAGTAGTGTTTTCTCATAATATTCTTTTTTCCATCCCCATTAAGGGATCCACATAAATCGGATGACAGCGCACATCCGTAATTCTCATGAGCGCGGGGGAACAACGCAAAAAGGGCTATCTAAACATCCACATCTCGACAATCACTATTTGCGAAGTACGAGGATAGATTCTAGACGCTACTCTGTTGCTCCTGTGAGCTCCAAAAAATTTAATGAAGTTATGTGGGAGGTTATCTTTGATCGTTCTATGTTTCACGATCTTTTTCGGGTTGTTTTGTCAAAAGCCGTAGATAGAGCCTCATTTAATACTTGAGAGGAACCCGTTTCAACAAATTTAAAGAATTATTGTGAAAAAGCCTAGCTATATTGGAAAATAATTCGCAATAACGTGTCTTTTTACTGAGAATACGGTACTTGTTTGTTTTTATACGCAAATAAAGGCGGAAGGTTGCGACAAGCCTTCAATATATTTTTTAGTCCACTTCGTATAATGACTTGGCCTTTTTATCGAAACCCGCCTACATTAAGGTATCTTTTTTAACGATTTTAGTGTGTATAATGATGAAGCCAGATAGTACTATCTGGCTTTTTTATTCCTCCTCCTCCCCAATACCGTTCGAAGCAACTGCTGCGGGACTTGCAGTCAAGGAAGAGCGCGATCGCCAGACATTTAAATGATCCATTAGACGTAAAGCACTCACCGCAACGAGTGGTAGAATAGCCCGGTGAAAATCCTGAATAAAATCATTGTAGAGCAAAAAATTAATGGCGGCCAGCGCTAATAATATCCACATGAGGGACTTCATCCATTTTTTGCGATAAAAGACATGCAGAAGGGCAAAGATATAGAGGGGATTAGCCCATAGTAGATTATAGTTTTTCCAGGTAACAAAATGATCCGTGCCGAAGCGCATAAAAAGGAGAAAAAATCCGCAGAAAGTCAATAGGAAAAAGAAAACTCCATCAAAAATATTTTTGCCACGAGCGGTACCCCAAAAGGTAATCACCAGTGACAAGCCCAATAGTATTAATCCTATGTTCAGGGGAGTAAAAAAAGTATCATTACCCAGCACAATTTCATTTTCCACCAGCACGCGTGGCGGTCCAAGTAGTGGTTCCCCCTCATACTTTACCAGACTCATGTTTTTAGCTAGATAATCGGGTAAAAACATTTCGCCACGAAAGTCCGCGTAGCGATCGGTAGGACTCCCCAGGATGAAATCAATCCCAAAGTCATGCCAGGGATTGGCAACAATCTTTTCGTCCAATAAATGTCGATAAGTCTTGTAATTCGGGATCATCCCCGGAGGATAATCAAAACGGGTATCCAGCGCATCTTCGAAAAGGTCGCGAATTCGCGTAGCACAATTATCAAAAAAGAAGTCGTACAAATAGTAACGGTTCTCAGGACGGTAATTTTCTTTAAGTGCAGCGTAAATTTTTTGTGCCGCTCCAGCCGAGAGATTAAGATCCTGTTCTATCACACCCCGCCCGCGCCGTTGGTAGGGGGCCAATTCACGCTCGGTAGGCACGACAGACATCATGTAAGGTAAGCGGCCTTGCACAAATTTAGTATAGAAATTTGGCGTATCAAAATCGTAAACCCCGTAATTGTAACAGTAGTCAATACCCGAGACCGGATCTACGATACGCACTGCCGTGTGTCCAAACTGATTATAGAGTTCATTCGTCGGAGCAATGGTCAGCAAGCTTACTTTCGCCTGATCAGACAGACGCTGCGCCTGTAACATGGGGCTAAAGAGCAGCCATAATACAATCAGCGATAAAATACTTCTATTCATAACTTAATCCCAGATCTTTTACTTCCAGTATTTTAGCCAGATAAAGGCCCACCCTCAAAAACTCCTTCATATCCTGTGCCGAAATGAGCCTGTTTTTCTTATATAAAATCAGGTAGTAATTTACACCTTCCAAATGCCAGTTCTTTTGCTCCGTAAAAAAGCTAAGTACTTCTTCATTCATCGTAGCCCTAATGTAATCTTCATCCGCGCCTTGTAATTCATATTGCTTAGAAAATTTCGGAAAGTCTGAAAAATCAATATCACTCCGCAGACGCAGCCACTCTCCTAAATTATGTAATATGGATTCCGGGCGCATATGAAAGGCGGGTAAGCCCAGCTTTTTAGAGCGGATAAAGAATACCGTCTGATAAAAAACCCGACGGTGGTTACTCCTGCCTCGATAATACTTATAGTCAAATATTTGCAACTTATAGTCCATCATGGGATGTACTTCTTCCATGACGTGTAGCAGTCTTCTGCGACGTCCCCGGCGAAAGAGTTCAAAGTCCTCCAAAAAGGGTAGCAACTGCTGGGTAGCCTCCGCTTTGTAATCCAAAGACAAATCGTAGGCTATCTTCTTTATTATTCTTGATCTTTGGTTTGACATCTGTACCAAAAGTTAATAGCACACTATGGAAACGAGAGAATTTATCGAATCCATGACGGTGTTTCCATAGAAAAGACCAAAAGGTACAAAAAACTTAGCAGATAAAAGCGGAGCTAGCCTGTCAGGGGCTAGCTACCCAAGGGTTTCGCTTTGCCCCTAAGAGGCAGCGTGCAAATGAATTAATTGCGAGGTATCCCTAACCGTCTGAATGCGGGCTACTTCTTCTTTACTAAGGATGACACTGAAATCTCTTTCCAATTTGGCAATCAATAAAGAACGATCAATTGCATCTAGATAAAGGTCGTCAATAAAATCAGTGTAGGGATTCAATAAGGCTACGGGAATATTTAATTCGTAGGCAATCTTTTCAATGACTCGATCCTCCGTATTACTGAGGTGTTCTACAGTTTTTAAAACCACGGCCGTTGTGTTTATTGTCTTTATGCTTTGTTGAGGCTCGTTGGGTTTTTGATGTCGGGTAATGCCTTACAAAGCGCGCATCAGACTTGGGTTAAAAAATAATTTAGTATCCGGGCAATACCGATGATTGGACTTAACAAAACCGCATAATTGCCGCTTTGGAAAAGCTCCGTAATCTGATATTCAGCGAACACTAGTGAAAATTCGCTGTAAGAACGTACAGACCTATGGATTGGTTGCCTGCGTTTTTTATTTTTTTGGATGAAATCCGACCAGATTACCAGAAAACAGGATGAAAGATCACCTCCCCTCTAGTATTCCATTCCAAGGTCGGTGCCGGCACTTTGATCCAGCGAAAAGTAGAGAAGAGTGTTTTCAGAAAAGGACTCCGTGTGCGGATCCGCGAGGTATCGATATCCAGCGAAAGATAATACTGCTGATAGCGTTCGTAATCGGTGAGCCGGAGCCGTTCTCCTCCCGGAGCGGTCCAGACATTACCCCAGGCGCCATAAATCCCATCGGCTCCAATACCCACCGCCAGGTTCAGCCAGTCGGGAATGGGGCTATTTGCCTTGTGTTTCCCCAAAAAGGAATTTGGATTGACAGATGCCCAGATGGTCATCGCATTATAGTCCTTCAGTAAATACTCGAAAATGGAACGTCCGTATAAATCGTAAGCTGCATCACGGGGACTAGCCATCAGGCCATTGCTACCTTCCCGCAACGTGGTACTGTAATTGGGTCGGGTCGTACTCACTTTAACCAGAACCCTTTGTTCGTCCCACAGAAATTGCTGCCCGGCAAAGAGCGTAGCCCCCGCCGTATTGAAGGCGAAATCATACCAAGAGAAGCCCCAGCGTTCGGAGAATCCATCCATCACCTCAATGGTCAACTGCAACAGCGTACCCACGCCCGCCCCTACCCAAATGGAAGAATTCTCCTCCAGTCCGGTCCAACGTGCTCCTTTATAAGCCAGGTAACTCTCGGTATAGGTAGCCATCAGGTGGCCCCATTTGTCCATATTCTCCCATTGCCCCCAATCGTCTTTGGAGTGAATCGGCCCCGTCTCGTAATTTTTATACCAAATGTGATACAGGCCAATTCCCGTGCCGGTGTAAGCCACTGCTCCCCCTCCGGCCAATGACCAGAAACGCCCCTTATGCAGCGTGTCGGATGGCATCCAGAAGCGGCCCGTTTGCGCTTTTAGCGATAAGCTACCCCCACAAATGAGCACCAGGAAGAGTAGCGTCCTAAAGACTAGCGGACAAAATGATGTGTAACTGGTTTTTGGGTCCATAGAACAAAGATCAGCATTTTTTTGCTTTCGCAAAACCCACCAGTACTTTTCGTCTAATAACCGTAGCCTGCCTTTTTAAGGTCCTGCACATTCGAAAAGGGCTGGGGCGGATTAAGCTCTTTGCCTAAAAACCGATAAACCTTCAGGCGTACCTCGCGGGCAAAGTTCGTATCCATCCGGTCGAAAGTGTGCCCGCCGGGAATATCTTCGTAGATCTGGTACTCAAACTCCTTATTTGCGGCTTTCAATGATTTGATCAGGTGCTCTACTTCCAGTACCCCAACGTCGCTGTCATTGGTATTGGTATGAATTAATAGTGGCGTATCATCCAGCCGATCCGCCTGCCAGGCTGGGGAGCGACGCTTGTACTCTTCGGTATCCTGGTAAGCCGTTTTGCCAATGTGATAATCTACGGAGTAAAGCTCGCGATACCCCTGGGTTTTATAGCCCATCCGAGCAATCAGATCGGAAACCGGTACACCAGCATAGCCCACCTGGTAATCATCACCGTAGTCAAAAAGATTCATTAAGGTGATCAGGCCACCGTGGCTCCAGCCCATAATGCCGACGCGATCTTCGTCGATCATATCGTAGCTTTCGATCATGTAATCCCGACAGGCCTTCACGTCCTCTACTTCCAATCCACCGTAGTCGATCGCCTGGTAATAACCCCGTCCGTAGCCAGTACTACCACGGTACTCTGGTGCTACAACAATGTATTGCTGTGCCACCAACTCCCGAATAATATGTGCATAAAAGGTGTTGAAATTACTGTGAACACCACCGTGTGGCAGCACCATTAGCGGATATTTTTTGTCGGGATCTATACCTTTAGGGATAAACAGGTAAGTCTGAATGCGGTAAGGATTCTGGTAATAAAGAGGATTACCGTTACCATTGGTTGCTTTAAACTTTTGATCACCCAGTGGCGGTCCAGTCAAGCGCACCTTATCAATAAAGGCAATGTCGCCAACCTTATTATACCAGACCACATCGTCAATCGCCTTATCCACCTGATCGAATTGGTGGCGCATATTACTAACCTGACTGCGCAGTGATTTAATTTCTTCCAGTAATTCTTCGTTCGAGACCTGAGCGGAAAGGCTTCCGCCAAAAAGGCAAAACAAGAGGCATGCAAGTAGTGTGTGTTTCATTTTTTTGCCAGAAAAGGTACGGATTTTTTGGGAAAACCAACTGTATATTAATCGGCCTGCCAATTCAGGGCGGCCAGCATACGCATCTTTTGCCCCTCGGTAAACATCGTCAGACAGGCGTCATCACTATAATCCATAAAATTCATGAATTGCACCCCGCCCCGCTCAGAGGTACAGTCATCAAACAGTGGAAAAGTAGGACAGGCAAAACTATCTTCAAACTGGTTCGGGGTATCACTGACAAAATCATCTTCTTCACAACTACCCCTATCAATGCCCCAAAGGTGCTCCAGGTTAAAATAATGCCCCATCTCATGGGTGACCGTTCGACCAAGGTTATTAAACTCCGTATTGGCCGCCGTACCAATCTTACCAAAATACTGGTGGCCTATGACCAGTCCGTCCGACTCCGGTGGGTCAGCGGTCTCCGGGATATAAGCAAAACCTAGCGTTCCATCATCGCCGATATCACAAGCCCAGATATTGATATACCGGTCTACGTCCCAGGCGTCTTTTCCACCCCAGAATGTACTGTACCAATCTTCGGTTTTTCTAATATTATCTATATCTGTCTGGGTACGGGTAATCCCATTGGTGGAATTACCATCGGGATCTACACTTGCCAGACAAAACTCAATTTCTACGTCGGCCGCAATGCCCAGGAAGGCCGCAGGCGTATTGCTAAAATCTGCGTTCCGTTGTCGAAAATCTTCATTAAGCACCTCTATTTGGGATTGAATTTGTGCATCGCTGATGTTTTCGGCTGCGGTGCGCCAAAGTACATGAACTACCCCTGATAAGGTAATGGGAGAACGCAATTGCAGTTTCCCTTTTTGATCGTGGATCCAATGCTGAGTAAATTGCTCCAAACGAGCAGCTTTTTGAGCTAGCCCAGGGTTCGCATCCACTCGGGCATTACGGAGGGAAGCGCTGAGACATTGCTCTGATTGTGCCGGTAATTGCGTACCAGACAAAGTAAAAAGCACCCCACACACAAAGGAGCCCTAATGAGGTTTTAAGCATCTTTCCGATTTTTAAACAACTTCTATTGGTGAGATTAGAAGTACTTCTCGCTGGGTCTATTATTTTGTATTAATACCTCGAACTGCTTATTTGGTCAACAAAACCGAACCTTTCTTCACTTCGAGTACTTCATCAGCATAACGGATTTGGGCCTGGTAAACGTAGTAATCAGGTGGCAGTGACCGGCCTTTGAAGCGGCCATCCCAGGCGCAACCCGCCTCATCCGGTGCACAGTTTTCTCGTTCAAAGACCAGATTACCCCAGCGGTCAAAGACCCGAAAGGACTCTAGCTCAGCTACCCCCTTACCCAGAAAAGGCTGAAAGGTATCGTTGCGTCCGTCAAAATTGGGCGAAAAAGCATTGGGAATATACACCCGCCGCTCCTCGGCGGCAGTCAGGGCTTCAATCAGGACCACCACGGTATCGTAAAGCACCTCTTCCAACTCGAAGAAAGCAAAGTCATCCATAGCAAAATCATTCCCTGCCGGGTTGGTATTTTGGTTAACAATGCAGATCTCCGCTTCGGTAGCTTCCTGCGCATTCCATACCTCATAAAACTGCTGCCACTGGCAGACGCGGCTACTGGCCCGAAATATTTCCCCAATGGGTTGCCCATTAATCGAAAACTGTAATGCCGCCGGATTCATCGAGTTAACAGAAGTCAGCCAGGCGGAAAAAGCATAATCTTTGTCCTCTTTTACCGCAATCGTCTGACACCAAACTTGCTCATTACGCGTTGGCGAGCCATCTACCACCAGCATGGGACCATCCCCGCTGGTATGATCCGGACAATCTTCAAAAAATACCGAATTCAAATTGGCAGCACTTTCATTTACGCCGTAGACCCCCTGTATATTAATACGGTCCACGTAATCATAATCGCTAGAAAAGCCTTCGTTGCCCAGACTAAAGTCGGGATTGACAATCAAATTATTAGATGTAACGGAAGGAATTCTGCGCAGGGTATATATACCGGGTTCCAGGGGTCGCACCGTAGGGTTCGAGATAAAAGGGTTATCAAAAGCGCCGACGGGCGACCATTGGTAGGCGAAATTCCCTTCTCCTACCGAGAGCTGAATGGGATCACCAGGGTCACAGATAAAAAGGGTATCGCGCTGGGCGGATAAAATTTGAGGGATGCTTAACAGCATTATCAGCGTAAAAAAAATCAGGTAACGGTGGCTTAGCATATTCGGTAAATTTTAGTAAGGGTAGTTCTATAAGGGTTTAGAGGAAATAAAAATTGAGGCCTTAGTTTATCCGCACGGTCTTTCCGGTGCGGAAGGCCTCGTCGGCAGCCAGTACGATACACAAACTATTGATCGCATCCCGAGCGTGATCACTTAGGTCGCGGTCGTGCTGGATCGCCTCCAGAAGAAATTCCTGCTCCAGACGACAAAGACCGTCATGGTCGGGCTCATCGGAGGTATCGATCCACTCGTCTTCGCGCACGAAAGCCCCGCTGCTATCGAGTAGGCTGTGATGCAGTCGCAGGCCACCCGTTTGGGTATGCCCTTCGATATCTTCGGAATCGCCCTTCGCTTCTTCCGTAATACTAACGCAGCCCCGGGGGCCAATCACATCTTTGACAAAAAAGGCCGTTTCGCTCATCATCGGGCCCCAACCCGCTTCGTACCAACCAACGGAACCATCGGCAAAGCTCACCTGCAACTGACCATAATTATACATATCTGCTGAGATTTCATCACTAAGTCGGGCACCGATAGCATTGACCATCACCGGTTGACTCCGCGTCATCATACACATGATATCGACGTAGTGGACACCGCAATCGACAATGGGTGACATGGTCTTCATCAGTGATTTGTGGGTTTCCCACATAGCACCACTACTCTGCTGATTCAGATTCATGCGCATCACCAGCGGTTTCCCCAGGGTTTGCGCAACCTCCGTGAATTTTTTCCATGCCGGATGTACGCGCAGGATGTATCCCACCACGAGTTTGCGGTCGTACTGCCGGGCCAGATCAACGATTTCCTGGGCCTCCTCAACCGTATTAGCCAGTGGCTTTTCCACAAAAAGATGGGCACCTGCTTGCAATGCCTGGCGTGCATAGTCGGCGTGGGTTTCCGGATAGGTATTGATGGACACCACATCCGGATGAGTGGCCCGCAAGGCTTCCTCGTAAGAAGAAAAGGTAGGCAGTCCCCCCAGTTCTTCCGACAGGCGGGTCCGGCTTTCCGAACCGCGGCTGACGAGCCCAACAATTTCGAATCCATCGAGTTGGTGATAGGCCCGGGCATGAGAGGTTCCCATATTGCCGCAGCCTACAACGAGTACTTTGAGTTGTTCTTTTGGCACGGTAGCTTTGTTTTATTGGTGGGCTACAATATAATGAAGTGATTTAAATAATTACTGTTCACATTCCCAATATGACGCTTATTTAATGTGATTACTATTGTACCTTCCGATAACTCAAAATTGCCAAAACATTAAATACCAAAGCCAGAATAAAGGTTACCTTGAAGTTCCAGGCAATATCAACAAAAGTACTCCCCTTGAGTAAAACGGAACGCATCACGTGCACAAAATGCGCAATGGGATTTGGTATGGTCAGGTACTGCGCCCACTCGGGCATACTCTCAATGGGTGTAAATAAGCCACTCATCAAAATGAAAATAATTACAAAAAAGAAGGTCGTAAACATAGCCTGCTGCTGGGTATCGGACAAATTAGAGATAAAAAGGCCCAGACCCAACACAGCTATTAAATTCACCAGAGCGTAGGAAAAAACGACCAGTAAGCTACCCCGAATCGGAATGTCAAAGATTAATTTACCCGCTGCCAGCCCCACCGTCAAGAGCACAAAACCCACAATTAAAAAAGGAATCATCTTGCCCAGAATAAACTCCCATTTACGGATGGGTGTGACATTGATCTGTTCAATAGTACCCAACTCGCGCTCCCGTACGATATTCATAGCCGTCAGCAGCATCACCAGGATGGTAGTCAACTGTGCCATAATACCAGGGACCATAAAGTATTTGTAGTTCAGTTCGGGATTATACCAGTTCATAGGCGGGACCTGCAAGGCGACGCCCTGAGCATCGGATGTACGATTGTATTGCAGCCCCGCTTCGGCCCGAACCTCCTGATTAAAGGATTGAATAATCGCTTGTAAGTAAGCCGCCCCGACACTTGCCTGTTGTCCGTTAATGGCATTCACCAACACCTGAAGCTTAGCCCCGCGCTCCCGGTGTAGCTGTCGCTCAAAATCGGGTGGAATAGTTAGTACAATATCCGTCGCGTCGCGTTGTAACATCCCATCGGCCAGTGCCACCGCCGGAGCAGCGGCGACTAGTATGAAGCGATCCGCCACCTGTATTTTACGGATTAATAAGCGGGAATACGCTGAATGATCCTGATCTACAATAGCCAGCCGTACATTCCGCACCTCGTTACTGGCCGCAAAGGACAATACGATCATCTGTACGATCGGTACCACCGTCATCATGGGCAGCATAGCCTTATTGCGAAAGATCTGGATGAACTCCTTTTGGATGATATAGAATAATCTGGGCATGGTTCCGATGATTGTTTTTTGAATGAGTAATTCATGGAGACAAGACTTGCCTTGTCTTTACCTGTATCTTACTTTAAAGTTGCGCCAGGCGGCCAGCAGCAGGACTACAACCATGATACTCATAATCGTAGTCGGATACCAAACGGCTTCCCAGCCGGCCCCCTTCAGCATAATGGCCCGCTGGATATCGATAAAATATCGGGCAGGTACGATCCGGGCGATGAACTGTAGTAGCGTAGGCATACTCGGGATGGGAAATAAAAATCCCGACAAGAGCATAGTGGGTAATAAGAGTACAAACATCGAAACCATCATCGCCGTCTGCTGTGTCGAAGAACGCGTAGAGATCAGTAGCCCCAGAGAAAGCGCCACCAGTAGATACAAGATACATAGCAACAATAGCAGACCCAGGCTTCCCAGCATCGGCACTCCAAAAATGAAATAACCCATTGCAAAAACAACCAGGGCATTGATAAAAGACAGAAAAACGTAGGGACTGACTTTACCCAGGATGATCACCAGGGGCGGTAAGGGAGAGACCAAGAGGAGATCCATCGTTCCCGTTTCCTTTTCCCGGGCAATGGTCAGCGAGGTCATCATTGCCGAGATCAGCATCAGGATCAGGGCTACTACTCCGGGGATAAAATTGTACGCCCCCTCCAGCTGCGGATTGTAGAACATCCGTATTTCTACTTCTACCTGATAAGGCAGCTCCCGGGCTCCACTTTTCTCCATCTGAAAACGCTGAATCATTTGCTGGGCATAGTTAATCAGGGTAGCGCCATAGTTCGGCTCCGTCGCATCGGCGATCAGTTGTATACTGCCGGCCTTATGGCGATAAAAGTCTTGCTCAAAATCCGGTGGTATCACTATGATCAGCTTGGCCCGGCCCGCTCGGAAGGTAGGTTCTAGCTCACCGGGCTGATCCAGCTGTGCCACCAGCCGAAAATGACCGGAGGCCGTCAACTTTTCGCTCAGCTCCTGACTGAGTACATCCTTTGATTGGTCCAAAATAGCAATGGAAGCATCCCGGAATTCATTGGTCACGGTGTATCCGAAGATGAGCACCAGGACAATCGGCATACCAAACAGGATATACAGCGTACGCGTATCACGCAGGATGTGATAAAATTCTTTTTTGACAAAGGCTAAATAAGACTTCATAGTTACTATTTTAGCGTCTTTCACTCTCACTGGATGGAGTATATCAGCCGCGCACCAGCTTTAAAAACACTTCATCCATACTCGTACTATCAAATTGTTTTTTCAGCTCGCGAGGCGTACCCAAAGCGTCAATTCGGCCTCCAACCATAATGCTTACCCGATCACAGTACTCCGCCTCATCCATGTAATGGGTCGTTACCAAAATCGTTACCCCCCGATCGGCCGCCGCATAGATCATTTCCCAGAACTGACGCCGGGTTTTAGGGTCTACTCCACCCGTTGGTTCATCCAAAAAGATGATCTGTGGATCGTGCATACTGGCAACCGCAAAAGCCAGGCGCTGCTTCCAGCCCAGGGGCAAATCCGCCACTACCCTTTTTGCGTATTCTTTTAGGTCTAAGCGATGAATAATCTCCCGGATTTTTTCTTTGATGTTTTTGGGCGAAAGCCCGTAGATGCCACCGTAAAAGCGAATATTCTGACGAATGCTAAGGTCCTCGTACAAGCTAAACTTTTGACTCATGTAGCCAATGCGGCGCTTCACCTGCTCGCGATTTCCTTTCATATCCAGCCCAGCCACTTCTATTTCGCCATCCGTGGGGATACTCAGCCCGATTAACATCTTGATGGCCGTCGTTTTTCCGGCCCCATTCGCCCCCAGAAAGCCGAAGATCTCACCCCGCTTCACCTGGAAGGAGATGGCATCCACCGCAGTAAAGTCACCGAAGCGTTTGGTCAGGTCTTTAGCTATGATTGAGTGGTCCATTTCTTTATCTTATTAAGTCTAGAAATACATCCTCAATACTCGCCGGGATGCTTTTCACTTCAATGTCCTGATGGCTATGCTTTTGCAAAAAAGGACGGATTTGATCTGCCTGTTCCCCGGACCGAATCGCCAGGTGCAGGTATTCGCCGAAAGGCTCTACGCTCCGGGTAAAAGGTGCGCCCCGCAAATCCTGCATCAGCCGATAGGGCTCTCCGGAACGCACGGCAAATAAGGGTTGATCATAATCTGCCCGGATCGCTTCGGGGGTAGCTACCTTCAGTATACTTCCCTTCTGGATCAGGGCAATCCGCTCGCAGCGTGCCGCTTCATCCATATAAGGGGTACTGACCAGAATGGTGATGCCATACTCCTGTAGACGCTTCAGCATTTCCCAGAATTCGTCCCGGCTGACGGCGTCTACTCCGGTCGTTGGTTCGTCGAGAAACAAGACTTTAGGTCGGTGGATCAGGGCACAACTCAAGGCCAGTTTCTGCTTCATTCCCCCGGATAATTTTCCCGCCCGACGCTTGCGGAAGGGCTCAATCTGTACGTAAATATCCTTAATCAAATCGTAGTTTTCCGCCAGGCTGGTGCCAAAAATTGTCGCGAAGAAATCTAGATTCTCCTCGACCGTCAGGTCCTGGTAAAGAGAAAAACGGCCCGGCATATAACCAATGATCTTGCGGAGTTTTTTGTAATCTTTAACCGTATGCAGTCCTTCCACCCAGGCCTCACCAGCATCCGGTATCAGGAGGGAAGTCAGGATTTGAAAAAGGGTTGACTTACCGGCTCCGTCCGGGCCGATGAGCCCAAAGCGCTCGCCGGGCTGTACCTCAAACTGAATCTGATCCAGTGCCCGGGTATCCCCAAAACTTTTTCGGATACCTTTTATCTTAATGGCTGTCATAGCGTGAATTTTACCTCAGCCGGCATCCCAATCTTCAGGCGGCCATCGGCGTTGGGCACTTTGGCTTCTATGGCGTATACCAGGTGCACCCGGTCTTCTTTGGTCTGTATGGTTTTGGGGGTGAACTCCGCCTGCTCGGCGATCCGACTTATCCTACCCGGCACCGCCCGTAATTCCTCCGTACCTTCATCGACCAACACCTCTATTTTCTGCCCCAGCTTTAAATCTTGCAGCTGGATGCCACTTACGTAAAATTGCACCCGGATGGTATCGAGGTCAGCAATCCGTAACAGCGGCATACCCGGATGCACCATTTCCGTAGCTTCGGCTAGTTTAGCGAGTACCGTAGCGGTAAATGGGCTGTAAACATAGGCACGTCGAATTTGATCATTGATAATATCCCGCTGCGCCAACAAGGGTTGTTTCTCGGCCAGAATAGCACGGTTGGCGATTTGGGTTTGAATACTGAGGGAAGCGATTTTTTCTTCCAGCACCTCTATTTCTCCGCTGATGTTATCCAATTGCTGTGGGGTGGCGGCCTGATCGGCCAAAAGTCGTTCGATGCGCTCTTTTTCTCGTTCCAGATTGGCTTTTTGACGTTTTAGCACTTCAATTTCGGAGAGCGCACTTTTTAGTTTCTGTGGGAGCGTCCCAATCTGTGCATTGATGAGTGCTTTTTGTAAGTGTAGGGCAGTAGTATCAATCAGTCCGATGAGCTGACCAGCCTGGATGGATTGTCCTTCCGTGGCGTTTAGAAATAGTAATTTACCTTTGGCTTCGGCGCTGACAAGTACGGGATTGGCTTCAAAATTGCCGTAAGCATCGGAGTTTTCTTCGGGTGCGGTGCAGGCGAAGAAAAACAAGGCCATGGAAGTGATGATCAGGTATCGCATATTTTATAATTTTTAATGAAAGGATAAAGCTGGCTAAAATGCTCCCCGTTCGTTCCAGTAATGAAGCTGTATAGCTTGCTGCTCCGCCCGGAGGATAACAATCTTCTGTCGGGCCGCTAGTTCCGCATTGACTTGCAGTAGATAATCCGTGGCGGTATTGACCCCCTCCTCCAGTTGGGTTGCTAACTGACGGAGTAGTTGTTTCTGTAGTACTACGATGCTTTCCTGGCGGCCGATCTGTTGATTCAATCGAGCCATATCGGCCCGATAGGCGGCACTTTGTTTTTCCAACTGAAAGGTAAAGGTCTGCGCGGCGTGATCAATACGCTGCGCTTGCATAGATATTAAAGCTTTTTGCTTTTCAGTCTTATCCCAATCTTTAATGGTCCAGGTGAAGCCAGCGCCAAGCAGACCGTAGGGGGCTACCTTATTATCGAGAATATTCAAAGGATTGGGATAGCCGACACCCGCCTGGGCGAAAACATTTAGCTTGGGTTTTAGCTCAATATCGATTAGTTCCGCTTGTGCTAAAACCACCGCCTTTTGTTGCTCAAACAACTCCAGTTCGGGACGATTGATCTCTTTCGAAAGACCGGACGGGGATAAATCAGGTAGAATTAAAGCGACATCCTCCGCCAAAGAGACCCCCAGCCAATCAGCGAGCGTCTGTCTGGCACCTTCAATCTGGTAGGTAAGATTATCCCGCTGGGCTTCTAAGTCCAGCTTTTGCACCCTTAGCTTCGTTAATTCGCTCTCTAGTACGGTGCCTTGCCGAATGGCAGCGGTAACTTGCTCAGAACGTGCCTCAATATTCGCCAAGGAAAGCGCAAATAGCGCCTCCTGCGCCCGCAAAGTTTGAATACGAAGGAAAAGCTGATTGATTATTTTGCGCAAAGCAAAACGCTGTACCTCTAAAGACCCCTGATCTACCGCTTTTTCCAACTGTATTAAAGATTGCCGAACCGTCTGATAGCCACCATCTAGCAATCGATAGTCCGCTTCCAAATAGGCCTTTATATTCACCAGGGGTTGATTAATTTCAAAATCTAACATCGGATTGTCCGTCTTCAGTTGGGTACTGGTAGACTGCAGACGACCGTCTCCCCGTAGGCGAATATCCGGAAGTCTGTCTAGCTTAGTCAATGCTAATTCCGCGGCTTCCATCTGACGAATCAGGGTGGTATCACCCAATTTGGGGTAGTGCTGCTCCAGTAAATCGTAAGCCTCCTCCAACCTAAGGGACGGTAGCGGCTGCCCCCAGCCTGGACTTACCAGCAGCCAAAGAAGCATACAGCTGAGAAAAAATTGCCGTGCATTCATGTTAACTTAATTATTTAACTTTTTGGTTAATTCCTGTATAAAAAAATAAGAACCCCCTACGTTCTAATTAATGCCTGCTTTAAAAAGCTCATGATGAATGGTTTACGCTCCCGCATCATTTGCTCAAATACGGGCTCGGGTAACTCCAGGACAGTATTAAAAATGGGCTTGGCAATAAAGGGAAAAATAGTCATACTCATGATATTCAGCAGTATCTGTGGTGCGGGCATTGGGTGCCAGTTCTCCTGATCAATTTCTTCCTGGATTTGCGATAAGAAACCAGCTATATCGGGTAGCTGATCGCGTCGCTTCTGAAGTTCGGCTACGAAGGACTCCCTTTTTTGCGAAAGCTCATACATAATAAAGAAAGGAATATCCGGCTCCTCCAGTAAAATCTCAATGTAGGAATCAACGATAAGTTCAATCTTTTCCCAAATCGGTAATTTCTGATTGATGGATTTTGCCAGTTTTGAAAGGCTATTTGCAAAAATGTGCCGAACAATTTCATCAAACAGTCTTTCCTTGGTACGGAAATAGTAATGGACCATCGCTTTGGTCACTCCCGCTTCCTGAGCAATTTCCTCCGTACGCGTCGCAGCGTAACCGTTCTTGACAAACTGCACTCGGGCGACTTCTAAGATAATTTGCTCTTTAGTTTTGTTCATTTAACCATAAAGTTAAACTAAAAAGTTAAACAAATCAAGAAAAAAATCCCGCAGCGGACATATTCTCCACTGCGGGACTTTATCGGTTTAAATACCGAAGCAAATATTTTATTGCAGGCTGGGGGGTAAAATGACCTGATCGATCACGTGTACTACTCCATTGGAGGCATCGACATCGGCGGCGACTACGTTCGCACCACTGATCTTGACACCGTCCGTGAGGTTAACCGTTACGTTTTCTCCCTGCACCGTAGCGGCGGTCTGTCCATTGGAAAGGTCCGAGGACATTACTTTTGCTGGAACGACGTGGTAAGTCAGGATGGCGGTCAACTGATCTTTGTTTTCTGGCTTGAGCAGTGCTTCCAGGGTTCCCTCTGGCAGGGCTTCGAAAGCCGCATTAGTGGGCGCGAAAACCGTAAAAGGGCCTTTTCCGCTTAACGTATTGACAAGTCCAGCTGCCTTTACCGCAGCAACCAGTGTACTTAATTCTTCGTTAGCCATGGCCAGCTGCACAATATTTTTTGGCTGCATGGAAGGAGGAAGGATCACCTCATCGATGATGTGAACCACGCCATTACTAGCGCTTACATCCGCGGCAGTAACGGCAGCGCCATTAACAGAAACACCGCCCTCCGTTTTAATCACGACCTTTTCTCCCTGTACCGTTTTTGCGGTTTGGCCGTCACTCAGGTCCGTTGACATTACCGCACCGGAGACTACGTGATACTTAAGGATGGCTGCCAGACTTTCTTTGTTTTCCGGTTTGAGTAGCATCTCCAGCGTACCATCTGGCAGGGCAGCAAAGGCCTCATTGGTTGGTGCAAATACAGTAAAGGGACCTTCTCCGCTTAAAGTTTCGCCCAATCCGGCCGCTTCAATTGCGGTGACCAGGGTGGAAAGGCTTTCCGTTTCTCCGGCCAGTTGGACCAGATTTTGTTCTTGGGTCGGCGGCGTACAGGAAGTAGTAAATAGACTAATACACATCATACCCAAAAGCAGGGTAAATAATTGATTTTTCATCATCGTGGTTTTTAAAAAAGTTTACTAATGCAATTGCATAAAAGATACTTACGAGTAGGAATCCATTATGGATCATGAAAGATGCATTATTTTCCTTTTTATTTTTTCCCATTCAATTTGCTTGTTCTGGCAAAAGATCAGCCAGGCGGTACGAACATCTTCTTTCTGTTCGCTTTTTATAAAAGTCTGATTTGACATTGAAGCGCTTTAAACTTTTTGATTCAAGCGGTCTTAAAAAGCTTGTAGGTTCTGGCAAAGCTCAATTTGAGATGCGTAGCCAAAGTTACGGATCGAAAATTAGCTGCCGTACAGGTTCTATAAGACTTTAAGACTCAGCGAACTGAAAAAGTTTAAAGCGCTTCATTAACCAAAAGAAATGTCATTCTATTCCTGACGTATTTCTTCTATTTTTTCCTTTTGGAAAAATCAAAACTGCTATCTCATGAAAGGTGCACTCAATCTCGGCAAACTAGCGGGTATCAAAGTATGGCTACATTGGTCTTTTTTATTATTAGTGGCCTGGATCGTGATCATGGAATCCCAGCGGGGAAGTGATCTGCAAACCATCTTATTATCCATCACTTTTATGTTAGTTATCTTCTTTTGTATCGTACTACATGAGTTGGGACATGCGCTGACGGCCAGGCGGTATGGGATTCAGACCAAAAAGATCACCCTGCTTCCCATTGGGGGCGTCGCCAGTCTGGAAAAAATGCCAGAGGACCCTAAACAGGAGTTATTGGTTGCCCTGGCCGGGCCGGCCGTCAATCTTATTATTGCGGGGCTGTTGTACTTCTTTGTGGGGCCACTTGATCAGTTTATCGATCCGGAGAACCCAGATACCATTGGTGCCATCAGTGGCGACAATTTTATTTTTTATCTCTTTTTCACCAATATACTTATTGTTATCTTCAATGCTATTCCGGCTTTCCCTATGGATGGTGGGCGGGTATTGCGGGCCGTCTTGTCTTTTACGATGGATCGGGTAAAGGCTACCCAGATTGCCGCCAGTTTGGGGCAGATATTGGCGGTAGGTTTCTTTTTACTAGGCCTGTTCTCCAATCCCTTTCTAATCCTAATCGCCATTTTTATTTTCTTTGGTGCTTCCGGAGAATTCACCATGGTACAGCATTTATCCATGCTACGAGGATTTCAGGCCGATGATGCCATGCTGACTAAGCTGACACTGCTGCATCCTGAGGATAATCTCCAAAAAGTAGGTGATGTCTTACTGGCTTCTACCGAACGCAATTTTATCGTTACCGAAGAAGAGCGGGTGGTCGGTGTGCTCTACCACAGTCAGATCATCCAGGCATTTAAAGAAGGACACAAGGAATTGCAAGTTAAGGACTTAATGGATAGAGATCTCCTTTCGGTAAGCCCCGGAGAAAAATTAACGGAAGTTTACCGCAAAGCCCGTCGACGTAGAGATGCTTTTTTTCCTGTTCTCGAAGAGGGCCAACTCATCGGTTCCATCGACATGGAAAACATCAATGAATTTATGATCGTACAGGGAGGTAGAGACTACTAGTACCTCAGAAACCAGGATCAGTCAATAAATGCAGCCTTTCGGTACCTACTTTACGGGGAGCGGCAAGTTTCTGGCCACTGGGCATCAGGCGGGCTTCCAGAATAAGGCAGACAACCCGCTAAGAGTTGTCTGCCTTCCTATCTACTTAAACAAGATCATTTTTCGGGTAGCTGTGAATTTACCAGCGTGTAGAGTATAGAAGTACACGCCCGCGGCGGGCAGTTCGTCTGCCCTTAAACGAATCTCATTATACCCCTGAGTGAAATCTCCTTCACGGATAAGAGTCGTTCGACCCGAAATGTCTTTAAATTCGAGTACGGCTTCCATCGCTTCTGGCAACTGAAAACTAATTTTAGTCTCGGCGTCAAAGGGGTTAGGTACGTTTTGGTCTAAAGCAAAATCGTTACCCACCTGCTTGTCGTCCATCACCAATTGTACATTCATATCTTCGTCATTCACATTGTAAGCCTCCGCACTGGTGTAGCGAGAAGTCAGGCGAATCACTTCACTCAGTTTAGCTGCTGTTTTGCTTTGTACCCGAAGACGGAATAAGACCTCCCCGTCGATTGCTTGCGTGGTATTGCGGTGGAAACTGGTCGTAATAAGCCCAGATTCCGCAAAGACACCAAAGTTTTCTGTCTTGGCAATCCCCTCTTCGATATCTACCATCTGTACATAGTCCTTATCCAATTCTAGGGTGAACTGGTATCCAGCCACCTGACTTAGATCCGCCCGGAAACTAAGGTTGTACGTATTACCCGCCACCATATCTACTTCTTCCGTTTGAATATTCAATACATCCACCACCCGACGCGGTATCAGGTCCTGGGTATTGTAAGCTTTAGCAGAAGTATTTACATCTCCTATTTTAACCCCGACAAAATTAGCGTAATCACTGCGTTCCAGATTATTGATATTTTTCACTTCCGGGAAAGCCCTTAACCATGGGTTAAGCGGATCGGGGAAATTGTAATCCGCATCGATAAACCGCCAACTGGTATTGTCAGGGAATTCGGTTTGCAGATTTAAAATTAACTTCCGTACCTGAATCAAATCAAGTGTAGTGACTGATTTGGAACTATTCGCGTCGGCCGCAATGATCTTGTAAGGACTATTGAGGCGAGCCGTTCCTAAGATATGCTTTTGAATCAGTACCAGGTCGAAAGTAGACACGCCGTTACGGTGCGCCACATTTTTACCTGGAATAACCGAGTAGTCGTACCCTTCTTCTAATTCCTCAAATCCAAATTCGCCGTTAGCGTCTGTCATGTAAGTTCGGGACTCATTACCGGATAAGCCTACTTCTACGCCTTCAATGGGTGTCGACATTTCAGTACTAATGGCACCAGCGATCAAGCCCGTTGCTACCTGAGGATTGCAGATTTCATTATTATCCTGAACCAAAACACTGGTCACACAATAATCGTGATTACCCACTTCGTCCCAGGCGTGTATTTCAATAGCCACCACATCGTTGGCGTCTTCACAATCAAATACCAGCCCGATCTGCTCAACCGACACTGCAGAATCGAGTCGATTAATAGAATAAGTGGTCACTTTAGGCAAACCATTGATCAGGTCGGGGCCCTGTCCTGAACAATCTCCAATATCGGAGGCAATCAGATCAGTAGCCCAAACTTCCGCCATCGCAGCGGTTGGGTCACTCTCTACCGGCATTAATTCTACAAGGATATCTTCGTGACAAATAGGAGCCGGTGCTTTACAATCTTTTATTTCCAGATCAACTGATACTACCGTTACGTTACCACAACCATCGTTGACCGTAACAGTGATCGTATGCTCCCCAATCGGTCCATTTTCAATCATACCCGTGAATGTGGTCTTGTTCGCATTACCCGTCAAAGAAAGCTCAACCAAACCGTTCAATATCGCCTTAACGCTAATTCCTTCTGTAGAACAGGCATCTTGTACATTGATGGTGAAAGGTACATTTGCGTCGCAGTCCTGATTATCCAGAGAGCAGATTTCTTCATCAAGGACGATCTCAGCACCCGGCGCACTATCATCGTAGACAATGATATGCTGGGTATACTGCCAGTAACCAAAGCTACCGTAGCGATCATCGTCATCATCTGGAAAATCATTTCCGTCAATGTCCGTACCCGCGTCGTACCAGGAAGACCTAGTCTGATTAGAACAGTAAGCACCTTCGCGGGTAACGGCCCACCAATAACCTTCATTAAAACGGGAAGCACCCGTTTTATCGTCGTCACCGAACAGGTCAGCAGTAGAGGTGTTCGTTGGATCAGCATCGTTATCGTAATAAACCGTAGCCAAACCATCCACCCGGTTATCAATGTCTATAATTACGTAGATATCCTCGTCTCCCGGAATTCCGTCGCCATCTGGTTCGACCGGATCAAGGTTGTATTCGCCCGTAATTAAAGTACTGCGATCACCGTCTACCCGATCTGAGGCAGAACAACTACTTGCATTGTGCGCATCCCAGTCACGAGAAACAACTACAGGCAAAGATTCGCCATCGTATTCACACCAGTTAATCACTTTGTAGGTACGTAATATTTTGTAGCAGGCATTGGGATCGGCCACCGAGCGGAAGATCTCATCATCTTCGTAAACCGTAAGTAGATCACAGGCCACATCGTCAGAAACCGTTACGCCAGTGGCCTCTTCGTTGGCACAAAAGTACTGATCATCCTGGGGGAATTTCACCCAGTAATCGTGTAGGGGAACCACATTAACCACCACGGGGTCTGGATCGACAAAAGAAGCATTCTTAGTGGCTTCGGTATTGTTATCAGAAATCGAAATCTCATAATAACCAAATCCACATTGATCCAGGAAGGTGTCAACATCCACCTGAATATCGGCTTCAAAGCAACCCAGGCCATTCGTGGTAACGTAGTAGAAATCTTCTGGGACAAAGGCCTCATTACAGGCTATCTCTCCTCCACCTTCCAGAAAGACAGAATAATTCGTTCCGTTTTCAACGCCTACATTTAACCAACAAATGGAGGTATTCCCCTTGGCATCTGTACCTTGTAATTCTACTTTTACCGGTAGATTAATATCTGCACAGAAAAATTCTACCAGGTCTGCCCAGGGCGTATAGTCGGCATCCGCTTCCAAGTTGCCGTTTTGGGTTTCCCAATCTGCCCGTGCCTCAAGGTTAGTTATATCGCGACGTACTTTTAAGCTAACCAGTTGACAATTATCCCAGGACCCCTCGTCGACATCAATTGCGGTTACATTCGCATATCCACCAATATTTAATCCTTCATCTCCTTCTACCAGTGTAACGCGCAATTCATCATCACAGCGCATAACCGGTTTCACCAAATCCATTACCTCAAAAATCAATATAAAGTCACTACTATTGTAGCAACCATCCGTAGCGTTAATGACCAGGGCGTGCTTACCCGTGGGTAGTCCCATGAACATTTCCCCGTTGCGGGTATACTCGCCATCTATCCAGGTCGAATCCCCGGTTCGTATGCCACCGATATTCTCCGCAATGTAGGAGAATATTTCAACCGAAATTTCGATATCCCCACAATCCGTAAACAGCTCGCCAAAGCGACTTTCCAGATCAGAAAGGCTGGTATTAATGGAAGCCGTACAGTTCATTGGCCCCGTTGAGATCATTCCACAGGAGGTCAAATGATCGTAGTCTCCATTATTCAGTTCCCGCTCCGTCGTTTCGACATTAATAAAGGTAATTTCTTCTGCACATGAATCATCCGCCAGTTCTGGACCATCGAAGTCTCCTACTTTTACGACGTATTCAAATGCCTGCATCGAAGTGCCTGCACACCAGTCAAATACACTGATTGAGCGCTCTTCTTTATAAGAACCATCGGCACATACATTCAGGAACTGACGAGAATCAACATCCGTGGTGAGGTTACACTGTACTTCATTTAGGTAGTAAGTTTCACCATTAGAGGCGACATAAGCAGGGTATAAAGTAGCTGGCGGATTAGTGGCATCTGCATCGCAAGTATTGAGGGTATGTACCCATTTGCTTGACTCTACACCATTCCCGTCGCTTACCGTTTCCAGCTTGAAAATCGTTTCGTCTGGAACGGCTGTATTGGCAAACGAAAAGTCGGCAGCGGTAATCCTGGTCAAAACAATCGTCTGCTCACAAGAAGCTGTTATACCCTGCTCATCCTCTACCATAAAACGACGGAAAATGCGACCATAGTTGGGCGCTTCACAATCGTTCAGTTGTACACGATCGCTCCATTGGTAGTCTGATATGCTGCTACAATTGTCACTAAATGTGGGCTCCCCGGTGTAGACACCGTCATCATCGCTATTATCCAGCGATCCGCCATTACCCAGAACAGCATCCACTAGAAAACACTCAATCGTCGTAACATCTGGACAAGTAATGGTGGGAGGTGTTTTATCTTCAGCCGTAACCGTACCCCAACACACATTTTCGTTCTGGCGATTGAAGATAGCGTAATTATAAGTACCGATACCGTCGATTATATTTCCATTAAACACCCCATCATCTACCAGGATGTAGTAACCAACTCGATTGACAATATCCTGCCCCAAAGCAACATTTCTAATACTCAGTGGAAAGGTACAATCGGATAACAAAGTTACGTTAATGCCATCGGCGCAGCTGATCGGACATTTTTCAACACTCACCATGATAACCAGGGGCTCGCCGGGGCAATTATCTTCATTGTAAGGAACTACTGTAATTGCTACCATTGTACTGCCCTGCCCCGTGTATTCAAAGACCATATCGGCCAACAGATCGGCATTAGTTGAACCCATATTAGCGGTGATACCATTGATTTGCACCGCATCTCCCAGGTCGATGGAAGTGACGTGAAAACTGTCTGCTAAAACCGAAGGCGGTACGTTATCCAGGACTATTCCTAAATATTCATTCGAGCAAATACTGGTATCTGCGTTGGCTAGTTCTGGTAGATAACAGGTATTGCTAATCGGCAGTTCTACGTTGGGATAGAAAGGACTTATCGCAACCAGGCTGTAACCGACCCCACTTTCATGCATACCCACCAGGCTGTAGGTGCCATCACCATTATCAGCGAACAGCTCGCCTGTACTATATTCATTTGGGAAATCGTTAGGATCAATAAACCCACTCGCCGTTTGAATGGCCCAGGCTTCGCCGGGATTCGTTCCCGTAATCACTACTTCTTCATCGAAATAGCCGGGAGTGGCACTACAGCTACAGGGATCCGCAATCGTCGGACCACCACTATTGGCAATGGTCGGATCCGGGCAGAAGGTGGAATACTGCACATTCACGTTAGCCGTACAGCTGCTTTGCAGACCAGCAAAGTCAATAACCGTGAGCATTACCGTCTGTGGACCAATGTCCGCACAGGTAAAGTCAATAGAGGCCATACCATCAATCTGGTAGGTGGTAATGATACAATTATCGGTACTGTTATTATCAATATCCGAAGGAAGCACCGTTACCTCGCCCGTCGCTACACTTAATTGTGCATCAAAGGTCTGGCAATTGGCTACAGGAGCTTCTGTATCCTCGACAGTAACGCTAAAAGTACAATCAGCTGGTGAATTACCCGCAGCATCGGTAGCCGTATAAGAGACTTGAGTGGTTCCCACAGGAAAAAAGGTCCCTGGATTAATATTTGGAGAAATAGTAGCTCCCGGACAATTATCTGAGACAGTAGGTGCTATCCAGCTTACGATTGCACCGCACTGTCCCGCATCATTATTTACATTGACTATATTTCCTGGGCAGCCTGTAATGCTGGGATCCTGATTATCATTCACCACTACATTAAAGGTACATTGATCGGTCTCACCCGCATCATCAGTGGCCGTCACCGTTACTTCGGTAGTACCTACTGCAAAATAAGAACCACTGCTTGGACTACTACTCAAATCAACACTGGCATCACAGTTGTCAGTGGCGGCTGGTATGGTAAAAGTGACATTCGCACCACACTGATCGGAAGCATTATTGACGGTTACGGTCGAAGGACAGTTAGCCGTCGGCGCATCAACATCCACCACCGTTAATACAACGACACAATCATTTTTGGTATTCTCTTCCGCATCTTCTAAACGAAGGCCAATGGAAAACTCAGCTCCATTGCCATTACTCGTGCGCAGACCTGGATCTATCGTTTGTTGGATAGTGTTTCCTCCTAAATCACAATTATCGTCCTCATCCGTAATTAGATCGGCAAAGTTGGGAATATCTACCTCGCAACCGTTTATGCCCGTAGTCATAATGTCCATATCTTCTGGACAAGTAAAAGTCGGTGCTTCGTCATCCACGACGGTAATCATGACACTACACATCTCCACATCATCATCAGCCGTAGTAGCAGTACCTTTATCATCCGTAATGGTGAAGGTAACCAGGGCCGTTCCACCACACTCGCCGGGATTGACAAAATCGTCGGTAATGGTTACTGTTCCACAGGGAGCGGGCATGTCACCAGCCATATTCACCATGCCACCGGCATCGGCGAAGCGTTCGGCAGCGGTAGCCGGAACATCGGAGAAATCATAGTTGGGGTCTGTCAGGCTATTACAATTTGTCACAATGAGATCACAGGCAATCACCGAAGTGATCGTTGGATCCAGCGCCGCTCCGGTAGCCGGATCATCGGATAAGCTCCACAGTTTCGCTAGGAAGTTATTGGGGTCAATGTAAGACACGGAGTCCTGTTCTGACACCTCAGTCACCGATACTGGCAGGTTAGGATCAACTTGTACCTGATAGGTGATGGTCACCGACTTACCAGCGGGTAGACTAGGCAGCGTATCCGGGAAGTTTTGGCTATAGCCTAAAACACCAACCAGTAAACCTAGCAGTAATAAAAAAGACCGTTTTTTGTAAAAATATTTTTTCATGGTCGTGAATGTCTTTTGGATCGTTAATGGGATTATTAATTATTAGAGGGTAATGTACACGTCGGACTATTATAATTTACCGTTGGGGAACTATCTAAAGTGATCGTTGCACTGCTGTTGCTACTCGATAACATGGCTTGACTGGCCTGCGTCACATTAAATACGCCAGCACCATAAGCACCAAATAGAATAGTTGGCGTTGCCGGAGACAGGCTATTTCCGGAAATATTGAAACAGCCGTCTCCATCTTCTAATTCAATACCAATATGACTAATATTAGTCGAACCTATTACCGAATTATTTGAGATGGTGGCATTAATTCCTGCGTTATCAAATACGGGAATACCAATATGCCCCACTTCAAAGGTGTTTCCCGGATGGGAAGACTGGAGCGTATTATTTCTGACCAGCAGATTCAGGGTATAAGCGTTCAGGTTGTCTGCCCGAACCTGGAACTCCATAATTTCCTGATCCACAGCGACCCCTCTCGTCGTGGTCACCGTACCTATGGTATTATCTTCGACCACAATATCGGCGGCGTTGATATACTCCCGGGTACTGGTATACACACCCTCCCGGTCTCCTAAGGCTTGCACGCTGTTATTGTCAATCTTTAGGATCGTGGTGGCCTCTACGGTTGTATTTTGCCCACTGGCTACGTGACCAATACCGTGTCTTCCGCCAATGTTAAAAGTAAAATCATTTAAGGTGTTGGTTTCACCTACCACCCCCGTCCAGGTACCGCCATCATTCTGCGTCCTGAGGATACTGGTATTGGCCACACCGCCGCCTTTTCCTACTTGTGTAAAGGAGCTATTCCGTACCGTAGCCGCCTGCGTGGCCCCATTATTGGCAATTAAGGCTAAATTATTCTCCCCATTGGTGCCTTTGGCATTTTGGAAGAATACATTATCCACCAGGGTGGTGAGTGTCCCCGTCGAGCCCGGTGCTTGCCCCGATTGAGAGGTAAGCGCCTGTCCGAACAGATCAGAGAACACGCAGCCATTGTTGATGTGGACTTCCATATTAGCCGCACCTTCCTGCTCGATCAGCACAACTGATCGGCCACTGGTACCATTCGTGAAGTCAGTATCATTAATTTCCAATAAAGTTAGATCTTCCGTGCTGTTGCGCAAATCAATCGCCGAACTGGTGTTGGTATTAATGCGCTGGAAGAGGCTCCCCTTATTAATTCGGTTGGTACCCGTCAGGTTCCGCGCGTACCAGCCATTCCCGGTAGGATTATTTACATCAATACTGGAAAAGGTAAAGCCACCTCCGCCGGTACTGTTGATAGCATCGCCGGTATTATTGCCAAAATCCACTGCATTGAGGGTAACATTAAATGCATTTACTAAGCTTAATCCAGTTCCACATAAGGAAAGTACTCCCCCTGATCCATTGCGGGTCATAGTACCATCTCCAGTAATTACAAATGGGTTAGTGCCCGTACCATTTAATTCTATACCCACCGTTGCGCCCAGTACAGTGGTGAGATTAAAGGTTATACCGGAGCTACCAATTTGAGTACCATTAACTAAAGAAATGCCCTTGAAAGCAGGTGGTGTACCACTGCTTGTACATGATATGATGTTAAATGTACCCGAGGGTAAAATATTCAGCGTACCCCCATCATCCGCCAGAATAGCTCCGGCATTGATACAAGTCGCTTGAAAACCATTAAAGGTATAGGTGCCGGTATTATTGGTTAAAATCATGGCGGTATTGGTTAAAGCAGAACCGCCTAGTCCCAAACGGGTGGTACCAGACACCGAGATCGCACCACTATGATTGCTAATACGAATACCAGATTGTGCCAGACCCGCCTCTTTTGTTACGCCCCCAGGATAGACGATATTAACCGATCCTCCCGAAATGTCGAATATTTGATTCGTCGGATTTGAGATTAATCCTCCGGAAATACCCAGTGTACCCGTCACATTGACCAGGTGAATGGCATCGTCAAAGCTAGCATTCGAATTCAGGTTTACAAAGTTTACGTTAGAACCGAAAGCTCCAGACGTGCTTACCCGTATGGCACCTCCATTTCCGTTTATCGAGACCTGGGCAATAGTTGGGCTACCCACCGCTCCACCATCGATGCCGTAGCCCCCGGTGTTAGAAATATTTAAGCCTGCTACCGTATTATTTAGCGCCAGATCCACGCCGGCGTTTCCCGTACCAGTCGAATTAATTATCGGTATGGCACTTCCACTTCCGGCGGAAGCAGCGTAGGTTTGATAGGAAGCCACACTATTGTCGTCGGCTGTGAAGTAACTATCTAAGATGACGCCCTTGCCAATTAGCTTTTGATTATCCTGCAAATTGAAGCCATCCGCTTCACTGTACGTACCCGACATCAAAGCAATCACGTCGCCATTACCAGGTAAAGCACTTCCGTTAAATGCGGCAATGGTCCGGAATGGATTGGAATAAGTACCTTGATTGGTACCCGTACCGTTGACATCCACAAACCAGATCGTGTTAGAAACTACAATTTGGGTATTACAAGTTTGGCTTCCAAAGCCATTCGTAATATCATAAGTAAAAACATCCGTACCCGTATACCCAGCATTTGACTCGTAGGTAAAACTTCCGTCTGCGGACAAGTTTAGGGTACCATTCGTTGGATTGACATTAACAGCGGCTGACAGACCATCTCCAGTGTCATTAGCCAGCACACCGTTCGCAGCGTTAATATCAATTTGAATATTCCCCGTAGCCGTGTAACTATCCGTGGGCCCACAAGTGGGTCGATCTCCCACGGCAATCCCCACTCTACCGGTACTCATGCCATAGGGATTCTGGATCACATAACTAAAGGAATCCAAGCCGGTAAAATTGCTTGGAGGGGTATACGTAAATACGCCGGTAGCGTTCACCGTAATCGTACCGCCTTCCTTAGTAGCCCCATTATTACCAACAGTAGTAGCCGCAGGATTATTAGGTGGGCCATAAGTAACTACTTCGGCATCAGGGACGCCCAGATTATCATTATTCAAAAGATTATCCGATACCCCACTGGTACTGAACGGGGTATTAATGTCTGTATGAAAATCGTCTCCTACGGAACTACTTGCCGCAGGTCCATCCAGCATGGCCATCGGCGGCACCCCGATCGTGGTAAAAGAAGAGACAAAATCAGTCACCATATTATCCGGCGGATCATTCGTATCATCATCCGTTACATTGGCGGCCACTACCGTCAGGGTGATCGTTTCGTCAGGAGGTAGATCGCCTTGGATATCTATGGTCCAGGTGATGCCATCCATGGAAGAAATACCGTTAAACGTGATAAAATTATTGGCTTCATCCTGTACCGTAAAAGCCCCTGCTGCTGGGGTTACCTGCTCGGAAAAAGTCACGATAATATCCGCATCTACGGGAACATTGGTGGCATTATCCGCGGGGCTCACACTATTCACCATGGGAGGATCATCCGGAGGGATCACCTCAATGGTAACCGCACCCTCATCATTGCCGACTGCATTTTGCAATCGGTAACTAAAAGTATAGGTGCCTACCGTTAGGTTAGGGCCTGTCAGGCTAATGGCTCCCGTACTCTCCACGGTCAGGGTTCCATTAGCGAGCGATACGGAACTTCCTGCGGTATTGCTCGTCACAGAGCCACCTAAATCACCGCCACCGAAAGAACTGATGGCCCCGGTTGGAAAACCTAAATAATCTATGCCATTACCATTATCCACAAATAAATCTTCTGAAAGATTCTCATCACTCGCTACCATTAACATATCGTCCTCAGGTTCTGGCACCCGATTAAGGGTGATCGTAAAATTACAAGTCTGAGTATCGCCAGCATTATCGGTAATATTGAAAGTGACATTCACTACTCCGGAAGCCGTGGCATCGGGTGTAAAAGTCAGATTTCCCGTTCCTGCATCAACCGCAGGTGGTACGGTAAAAGCGGCCGGATTCGAAATATCACCGGGCTCGGTAAAGAAGGTAACCGTTTGGTAAGCTTCGTTAGCGGGGCCGGGAGTGATACCCGTCGCCCAGGCCGAAACGCTCTGCATCGTGCCATCGTTGGTAACGATCTGATTACCACCACAGGTAGCCTGCAAGGGATCATTGACCGGCTGCACCTGAATCTCCACAAAACCCGGGCTCTCGTTATTGTCGGCATCCACTACCTTATATTCTATTCTATCGGAGCCAAAATAATCTGCATTTGGGCTGTAGTCTACGGTCGCTGAATCGGTACCCACCGGCACGATTGCTCCCAGGCTACCGTTAGCCGGTCCCTGGGTAATACTGAAGGTAAGATCAAGTCCCTGATTACCATCCAGATCTATCCCCTTCAATCCTAAGGTTTTGCTGTTATCTTCCTGCGCATTAAGCACATAAAAGTCGTAAGCCACCGGGGTACTCCGAAAGCTTCCCGGTATAAGCGTGGTATTTGGATCTACGGGCGTGGTCCGATTGATGATAACGGAATCGGCAGAACCGGCTCCGCTATTTTCGATTTCAAGCGTATATTCAATATTTGAACCCGAAGGAACGGGCTCCGAGGCGGGTGGTACGGGAGTATCATTTAATGAAGCTCCCATGGTAGGTGCGCCAAAAGACTGCCCGTCGTTGATTGCTCCCTCCGTAGAGGTGGAAGTCCCCGAAAAAGAAAAGTCGGCGGCGATCACTCCGGAAATACCTTGTCGATAAATAATACCGACCGATTCGTCCACGGTAATATCTTGGCTAGGGTAACCGGCCGCGGGCCCGTCCATGGCAACAATCGAAGCTCCTTTATTGAAGGATAGGTATTCGACTACGACCCCATCGTAAAGCAGGGCGATTTCGTCGGTAAAATCAATGGGTACTGAAGAAGTAGTGTATAATATAAAACCTGATTGTCGGTCTCCCATTGTAAAACCGGAAGCACCATTAACCAGGATTGAGCCTATCAGTTCTCCATCTGAATAAAAGACCATCTCAACTTTAGTGAGATCAGTGCCTTGCTCTACCACAATTTCTATAAAGTCATCGGCAGGATTAGGCGTGATAGCCACCTCATTTATCCACATCCGCTGGGCAGAGATGTTTCCGGAAAGAAAAATAAAAGGTAGAATAATAAAAAACGAGTTTCCTTTTAATAAAGAAACTAAACTTATGTTGTTCATGCTCAAGGATATTAAGGCCGTTAATAACGTGTTTTTTTCGACTATACAATGTGTAATTTTCACGAGAAGGGATAAAGTACGAGGAGGGAGTTAAGAAAAAATAACTTCATATAGAATCCCATGCTTGCTTTTTCCAGAAGGGACGATAAACAGATGTAAATCTTCTAAGTCAGAGTGTGTAATTTTATAAATAGCCTGTGTGTAATACTGATTTTTCTGACTCGTTTCAAAGGTAATCGAAAATGGCGAACGATCCAAGTCTGAATCTCCATTTAACTTCTCCAGCCGGATTAATTTCGCTTCCAGGGCCTTTTCGGCTTCGAAATGGATGAGAAAGAGGTCGTTTTCAAATTTTTTAAAGTAATCAAAGCTAAGTTGATCCAACATTTTTTTAAATTTTTAATTTAGCCAGTCGATGACCATTCCATAAAATAGTACACACCAGTATCCCCTATTTTTTTAAACCCTAAGCCATCGTAAAGCTTCATGGCGGGATTGTTCCGTTCTACATGAATACGTACGGCTAAATCTTTTTTTTTCGCTTCCGCCAAAACACCTTGCATGATCTGACTTCCGATGCCTTTCCCCCGGTATTCCGGCAACAAGGCGATATCGATAATTCTAATTTCATCAGACCGGTAGTCTTTATACAATCGTCCTATTTGAGTTTCCCTTTGCATAATTACCATAAAATCAGCATCCCGATACTGTTCCATATAATGGGCATGCTGAAAACCAAACTGCTCCGACAGGAAATTCAGCTTTTGCTGCTCGGTCCAATCCAAAAGCACCGCTACCTCTTCCCAGCGCGTACTGATGTATAGCTTACGCAAAAAGTCAAGGTCAGTCGGTAACTGAATGGGCCTATATTCTATTTTCATAAAATAAAAAAGTGACCTGTAAAATTCAATTACAGGCCAACATTTGATATTGCTTAACTTCTGGATGGATACAATCCTACCAGCGCAATAATAAAATTAATAGCCAAATAAGGCTGCATATTATTGTGTGCCTGACTGCCTCCGGCGCTGGGAAGCATCGCATCATTCATCGTTACTAAATTAGATGAGCTTTGGTATTGAAAAGTACCAGCACCGTAAGAGGTATCTTGTGGCTTATTATCGTCCACATCTCTATCGGTACCCATCATGGTATGGTTATGGTTAGGCATCTGTGCCTCCGTAAGGGTGACGATTTCTTCGCCTCCCCTTTCTCCTAATCTTCTAGTGGTTAGCCCCGGACCACGGCCTGGATGCATGGGTGCTCTGCCCTGTAAATCAGGTAAAGCGGTAGTAGAGCGGCCATCTCCGCCATAGGTAGTCCCGATCAAGGAAAACAAAGCCGTATTTTGAGAAACCGGTAAAAGCTGACCATTACAAAAAGCCCAGCCACGCGGTGCAAAATTACCTGCAAATATTCTGATCTCTGCAACAAATGGTTCTGACATGATTTTTAGATTTTAGGATTAATGACGGGAAGGATAAATACCAACCAGGGCCATGATAAAATGGATACACAAAAAGGGTTGTACATTAGTATGGCTACGACTGCCACCAACGGCGGTAATAGCCTCCCCCGCAAAGTTCAAAGGAGTACCTTGTCGGGAAGCATAAAGATCCCCTTGCGCAATAGCCGGTAATGCTCCCTGAGGCGCCCTGTTATCTGCATTTTCATTAGCAGCCCGAGCCGGATGCCCATGAGAGGGTAATTGATTCACCGTTAAGGTCTCTTTTTCCGCTCCTCCTTTAGCCCCTAATCTGCGGGGAGATAAGCCCGGACCGCTGCCGGCGTGAACAGGTACCCGACCACGCATATCCGGCAGACCAAAAGTAGTCCTTCCATCTCCGCCATAGATAGTACCCAGTAAAGAAAAGAGCGCATCGTTTTGAGAAACGGCTAGTAATTGGCCATCACAAAAAGCCCAGCCGCGCGGTGCAAAATTACCCGCAAACATTCTGATTTCGCCTACAAAAGGTTCAGACATGATATTATTTTTTTTGATTTTAGGTGATAAATTAATTTCTGGATGGAAATAGCCCTTGCAGAGCAATACAGAAGTTGACAGCGATATAAGGCATCATATTATTATGCGCCTGCCCTCCACCGACATTCGTGATAGTCCCTTGTCGTAAATTCACCAGATTAGTACTGGTTCCTTTGTATCCATTAACATCTATACTGGCCAGTACTTTTCCACTTGGATTATTGGCACCTACAGGACCATCTCCACCGCCAGAGGCTGATGTATTGGTCGCCTGCACCTGATGGTTATGCTGCGGCATTTCATTGGCGGCCAGCGTATGTGTCTCTTCGCCCGATTTTTGCCCTTCGCGATGATCGGCTCCGCCATTACTACGGCCCGTATGGATGGGTACCCGACCTCGTAAATCAGGGAGCGCAAAAGTGGTACGTCCATCACCGCCATAAGTAGTCCCTAATAAAGAATACAAAGATTGATTTTGATTGATGGGAAGAATCTGTCCATCACAAAAGGCCCAGCCGCGAGGTGGAAAGTCAAAGCCAACAATTCGCACTTCCGCTAAGAAAGGTTCTGACATAATATTGGATTTTTAGGTTATGAAATAGGAAGCAAGCTCACTTTTAGGGATTCTGCCCGAGTCGCCTACTTCTGATTTTAAATTTAAGCAATTTTTTAATATGTGCCATCAGAAAATGAAATCTTCTCAAAAAAACATACCTCATACTTCGAGATCTTAACAAATGCACTGGTTATTCTTTTCCAGGGAGGAGATTTCGGGCATCCTTGTTCATTTCGGGCTATTTAAAGAGGATCATTTTTTGAATCCCAGAATAATTTCTTGCCCGCAAAATGACTAAATTCCTCGATTACGAATAATTATTGTATTTTTACGATTATTCCTTTAGCTTTCGCTAAACTATTACTCCTCGTTCATCAAGCGTCCTTCCTCAATCTTATTTTATGCGACAAGCCCAATAGTGTTATCCTGGCATTGTTCAAGGATTTAACCGAATAACCCATTAATTCAAAGACAACAATCATACATACCAATATGAAAAGACGTGACTTTACTTTTATTTCAGCCGCGGCCCTTCCTGCAGCCATGCTTCCGGTAGGTAACTTACTTGGAAACACTTACGTCAGGTGGCAACTCGCTAATTTACAAGCGCCCATCAAAGAAGATCTGGAAGCCTTTAAAACACAGCTGATCAACAATACAGCACAGTTTCGTTCTGATCCTGATATCCCCAAATTGGCCTACAGCCCTAAACGCATCAATCAGATCGAATTCCAGGATTCCAGGAATTATCGTTTCTCCTTCGTCAATCGATCCGACAATACGGTTACATTATCCAGGGAAAGCGGGCAGAAAAAGATTTCTATCGTTAACTAAAATAGGCTGTAAGAGAAAACGTCCCTTACAGCCTATGCCCATCACTGAAATTAAGTGATTAGATTCCCTTGCTCATCCCATTCCGCCTGCACATCCCGTTGGGATTGATCTACACACTTCGCGATCCACTCCGGATCGTAATCCACTTCGTGCTTAGTCAGCACCTCGGGTGGTACACCATCCCAGACATTCGGATAGTTGCCTACGTAGCCCAGATCTTTAATCCCCATTTCACTGGTATAATAGCCCGTGATGGTCAGGTTCCGCATTAAGTTGAAGAAGCGACGACCAGGGGCCATCTCTGGCTTTTCATTATTTGGATCAGGATAGGCAATGTCATCGACAATGGCAATCTGTTGGGTATTAGAGCAGTCTACAAACACCTTATTAAAGCGGCGGTTAGATTGGGTATCCAGCCACATTAAGCCGCCCCGCATCGGTAACTGATGATTGGGGATGTCTTTGACAATAAATTCGATAAAGTCGGGTACTCTGGCATCAATGGCCGAGCCCGCCTCCTCACTATCGGGCAAAATAATATCGCAGAGTGCGGCAATGGTAGTCAATTCGTGTTCGTTGAGGTACTCCGCCTCCATAACCGCCTGGTCGTGGGCTTTTTCGCGCGGAGTGCGTCCGTACAGGCCATTTTCGCCCCCGGCTGTATTTGCAGCAGCCTCTTTATTCTCCGGCTGGCAGGCCGTAGTCGCCCCCACAGTAGCGCCGGCGACCATTCCAATCAGCATCGTTTTGAATGATTCTCTTCTATTCATAATCGTGATTCTTTTTGTTGTGGCTGTAGATCCAATGACAAAATTTAACTAACCAGAGGACTGAGCCAAGGCATGCCTTGGCTTTACAGCTTTGTCTCCTTAGATATTTCTTTTCTTCAGTTGATCGGCGATGTACTCCGAGGTGCGCATGGACAATGCCATGATCGTCCAGGTACAGTTTTTATCTGCCTGGGAAGTAAATACCCCGGCGTCTACGACAAAAACATTCTTGGCATCGTGCAGCTGACCGTTTTTATTAGTTACGGAAGTCTTGCGATTATTCCCCATCCGGGTCGTTCCTACCTCGTGAATGATTTGTCCCGGGGCCGCCAGTCCATAATCGCGATCTGCACCTGGCGTATCTCCCATTGGGGTAGCGCCCATGGCATCAAAGATCTCTTCAAAAGTCTGCTGCATATGCTTTGCCTGATTGCGCTCGTAATCGGACCACTTATAATCGAAACGTAAAACGGGAATCCCAAACTGATCTACTACATCGGGATCAATTTCGCAACGATTGTCATAACGCGCTACGGCTTCTCCCCTACCAGCTAGATAGATAAAGGCGCCAAAATAGCGCTTCACATCATCACGCAGTTTATTACCATAACCGCCGACCTGCCCACCGACAAATTTATTCATCTCGGTAATGTCCCAGCTAAAACCATAAGACGGCATGCCAAAACCTCCGCCCACTTCGATGTGATAGCCGCGTGGGAAGTCTAACTTGCTATTGTCTCCCCACCAGGGAGAGTACACGTGCATACCACCTACTCCGTCTTCGTTATAGCGGTCCCGATCCATGAGTTGGGGCACAAAAGCCCCCCGTCCTGAACCCGTAGAATCGTGTAGGTAGCGCCCCACGTGATCACTACTATTCCCCAGGCCGTTGGGGTGTTGTTTTGATTTCGAATTCAACAGGATACGGGCGGTACTACAAGCCGAAGCACCTAGTACAACCGTTCTTCCCTTTAATTCGTATTCTTGTCGATCTTCCTTGTTGATGTAAGAAACGCCCGTGGCCAGCCCCTCATCATTGGTCGTCACGGTACGCACCATACAATTATTATACAGATCAATTTGCCCCCCATTCTTTTGGGCGGGGAAGATCAGACAAGAACCGGCAGAAAAATCAGCGTAGACACTACAGGAGCGACCACACTGTCCACAGTAAAAGCAAACACCGCGATCGGGGTTGATTCTTTTGGTGAGCATAGACATCCGCGAGGGAATCACCGTCACCCCTGCCTTACGGGCACCTTTAATATAATAGAGCTCATGTAGACGCGGCTTAGGAGGAGGCAGAAAATAACCATCTGGTTGATTGTGCAAACCTTCTTTAGTCCCAAATACGCCAATCATTTTATCCAGCCGATCGTAATAAGGTTTTACTTCATCGTAGGTAATGGGCCAATTCTCTCCCAGGCCGTCAATATTTTTGTGTTGGAAGTCATCTGGACCAAACCGCAGTGAGATTCGCCCCCAGTGATTGGTACGGCCACCCAACATTCGGGCGCGCCACCACATGAAATCCGTCCCTTCCTTGGTGGTGTAAGGCTCACCGGGTACTTCCCAATCGCCCCAGGACATATCGAAATCACCAAAAGCCCGCATCGTACTGGCTCCACGCCGGGGGGATTCCCAGGGCCATTTCATCTGCGTCTGGGTCTCAGGATCCGCCGGATCAAAAAAAGGTCCGGCCTCCACTACGGCTACTTTGAGTCCCGCATTAGCCAATTGGTTAGCCGCCATCCCTCCGCCGGCTCCCGAGCCTACAATGATGGCGTCATAAACTTTTCCAGATTCTTTGATTTGCATAAATGATATTGAGTTAAATGTTGTTGATTTCGATATTGCGAATTATATATTGAAGCGATTTAAACTTTTTCAGTTCGCTGAGTCTTAAAGTCATATAGAACCTGCACGGCAGCTAATTTTCGATCCGTAACTTTGGCTACGCATCTCAAATTGAGCTTTGCCAGAACCTACAAGCTTTTTAAGACCGCTTGAACCAAAAAGTTTAAAGCGCTTCATTTCTTTAATCTCAAGATAAAAAAATATTTTACTACTCTGAATAATTGCCTGCTTTGATCTCTTTCCCCTCAGCAGACCGGACTACCAACCAAAGGATATCCTGGCTATTCCGCTAAAGCCAAAGCGCACACTTTTAGGCCCAAACGCTCATTTTATCCAGCCTTTTTTATCGTTCATCGGATTTCACCAGCATAATTGAATAATCCTTTTATTTTGCACGATCTTCAAGCAATTAATTCATTTCAAACGCAACAAATGAAAAAACTGAACTGGACCAGAGGGCTAATGACCTTAGCTTTCGGTGCTTTTTTTATGCTTTCCCAACCGCTTTTTGCCCAGGAGCAAGCAGATGAAAAAGAAAAAACAGAAAAGGAAGAAGAAAAGAAAACAGAAAAATCCTTCTCCGATATTATTACCGACGAGGCGCAGAGTATGGAAGGCATGATCCATGTGCACCAGGTAAAAGACAAATACTATTTTGAAATTCCTGATAAAATATTCGGTCGTGACATCCTGGCGGTTACCCGGGTAGCAAAAGCGCCTACCGGTGCGGGCTACGGAGGTGAGCAGGCAAACGAACAGGTGATTCGTTTTGAACGGGGGCCTAAAGAGAATGTTTTCGTCAGAGTTGTTTCCTACATCAACGTGGCTGCCGATTCGATTTCTCCGCTGTACGAGGCCGTCGAAAACTCAAACGTCCATCCCATTGCTGCTGCTTTTGACATTGAAGTAGAAAGAAAAGACACCTCTGTTTTGGTTGATGTTACCTCGTTTTTTGAGGGAGACAACCAGGCCTTTGGGATGCCTCCCATTGCCAAGCAACGTTATAAGTTAAGAGGCCTGCAAAAGGACCGTTCCTACATTAAACGTATTTCGACTTACCCCATAAATGTAGAAGTAAGGACCGTAAAAACTTTTAGCGTAGCTCCACCCTCACTGGCCCCATCCAGAGGGCCCAGCAGAACGGTCACTTTGCCAGCTGGCGCTACTTCTGGTTATGTCACCTTAGAACTAAATACTTCCATGGTTCTTTTGCCGGAGGAACCGATGGAACGCCGCTTATTCGATCCGCGCGTAGGTATTTTCGCTTCTAGTTATACCGTTTTCGAGGAAGGCAACCAGCGTTCAAAACCAGAAATTTTTACCGTAAGGTGGCGACTGGAGCCCAAAAGTGAAGCAGATGCCGCTCGTCAAAGGAACGGGGAGTTAATTGAACCCAAAAAACCTATCGTTTACTATATCGATCCTGCGACTCCGGAGCGTTGGGTGCCTTCCCTTAAGCAGGGTATCGAAGATTGGCAACCCGCCTTCGAACAAGCCGGTTGGAAAAATGCCATCCAGGCGAAAGACTGGCCGGTGGCCGATACCACCATGAGCCTGGAAGACGCCAGATTCTCGGTGATTCGTTACTTTGCCTCTACCGTACAGAATGCCTATGGACCCAATGTTCACGATCCCCGTTCGGGAGAGATTCTGGAAAGCCACATTGGCTGGTTCCATAATATCCAGCAATTACTGAAGAACTGGTACACCATCCAGACGGCGGCCGTCGATGACCGGGCCCGTAGTAATAAATTTGAGGAAGAGTTGATGGGAGAACTGGTCCGATTTGTAGCTGCCCACGAAGTGGGACACACCCTGGGATTAAGGCATAATTTTGGCGCCAGCCACGCTACCCCCGTCGAAAAATTGCGCGACCCGGAATGGACCAAAGAAAATGGGCACACTTCTTCCATTATGGATTATGCAAGGTTTAACTACGTGGCTCAACCAGGAGATGGGGTCACCGATCTAATGCCAAGGGTAGGCGACTATGACAAATGGGCCATTGAATGGAACTATAAGCCCATTTACGATACAGAAAATGAGTACGAGGATAAACTGGTCCTGAACCAATGGTACAAAGAAAAAGCAGAGGACAATCCACGTCTTCACTTCCTGACCGAAATCAATCCTTACGATCCAAGAGCGCAAAGTGAGGATATCGGCGACAATGCCGTTTTGGCCTCTGAATATGGTATCGAGAACCTCAAACGGATTGCGCCAAAGCTACTGGAATGGACAGAGGAAGAAGGGGAATACTACGACATGGCCAATGAACTATACAATAGCCTGGTGGGGCAGTATCGCCGATACATGGGACACGTCACCAAATGGGTTGGAGGGGTGTATGAAACACCAAAATCCTATGACCAGGAAGGCAGTGTCTATATGCCCGCTCCTGCGGAGCGTCAGCGGGAAGCCGTTAAATTCCTGAGCAGTCAATTATTTATGACGCCAGACTGGATTATGAATCAGGAAATTTTGAGCAAAGTACGTCCGGATGCAGGAATGGCCGGAATCGCCCAACTGCAACAACGCACTGTCCGTAGCTTGTTAAGCCCTAATCGCTTGCTGCGCATGATGGAGAATGAAGTAAAGCAGCCCAGCACCTATACAATGGCTAATCTGTACGGCGACCTTAAAAAAGGTATTTGGACGGAGCTGAGAACGGGTCAAGATGTAGATATGCACCGCCGCAACCTGCAAAAAATTCATTTAGAAGAGCTGATCAAGAATCTGGAACCTGAGATCGGTACGACCTTTAGTTTCAACTTTGCTGGGTATAAAGTGGTCAACGGCCCGGCAATGGATCCCAAAAAGTCGGATATTGTTTCCTTGACTATGGGCAGCCTGATGGATTTACAAAAGGATTTGGAGAAAGCCGCCAAAAAAGCGGATGACACCATGACCAGGTACCATTACCAGGATTGCCTGAATCGCATAGAAAAGGCCCTGGAAATAGAAGACTAAATACACGAATTACGGATAAAAAAAGTCCGTTCGCTGCTAGCGAACGGGCTTTTTTATTGCTTAACCTTAATCGTACAGCCAATCGCTTTGGTGAAATCAGGATCTGGCTTTTGATTCGCTTCGACGGCTTTGATGGCATTCACAACGAATCGTTCACTTACCGCATCCGGGTTTCTTGGATTGTCGTCAATGGCGCCAATGTAATGTACTTTTCTGGTTTTATCCAGGAGGAAAACGTGCGGTGTACGGGAGGCGCCATACACTGGAAAGACTTCCTGCTCTTTATCCAGCAGATAATCAAAAGTAAAGCCTTTCTCTTTGGCTCGTTTTTTCATAGCGGGTAAGTCGTCATCCGGCGTGATCTCCGTATCATTGGGCTGGATGGCCACTACGGGCCAGCCTTGAGGAGCCATTTCAGCGTGCAGTGCCTGCAAACGATCTTCGTACATCTGGGCATAGGGGCAAGTATTACAGGTAAAGGTAACAATGTAACCTTTGACCGGAATACCCTTTTCTGCGTAAGCTTTGGCGGTGCTCTCCAGAGAGACCATAGAACCATCAGTATTTTTCAGTTCGAAGTCAGGAGCGGTATCTCCTACTTCTAATCCGGCAGTAAAAGGTGACAAGGCGATGGCTGCTGAAAAGAGTACAGCTAGGCATCCCAGGCTTGCAAATGAGAACTTCATAATTTTTGTTTGTGATTTTAAAGAAAATAAGGCTCAAAGTGATTTCATACTCTGTACCGAAAATAAACGGCATATAATATAGTAGTATAGGACTTGTTTAAACACTTTTGGGGATGGCTACCTAAATATTTGATGCCCAAAGATTACATCAGTTCCTTCACCATGGCTGATAACTGCTCAAAATTGGCATATTGTTTGCCGTGAAATCGCTTTTCATCCCCTTTGTAAATGAGCGTAACGGGTATAGCACCGTCCCAGGTAGGTTCTACCCGGTCTATCCAGTCATTGTATTTTCCGTCTAGTAATAAAGCCACATCCGACTGTAATTGCTTTTCTTCCAAAAAGGGAATGAGTCTGGGCTCCACGTCTTTTTCAAAATCCAGACTAACCAGTATTACGCGTACTTTATCTTCAGAAAACTCTTCGTGTAGCTGTTCGAAGTAGGGCATTTCTTCGATGCAGGGCTGGCACCAGGTGGCCCAAAAGTTGATCACATAAGTCGTATCAGACTCGTTATTAAAGATAGGAGCTATTTCGTCAAAGGTATTATAGGTAAGGTAGAGTGGCTTTTCTTCCTCTGGAGCAGACTGACAGGAAGCCAGTAAACCGATCACCAGGAGAACAGGAAATAAACGACTGATTAATTTCATCTTGTTGTGTAGTTGGTTATAGTGGAATAAAAAAGACTTATGTCTCATCTCATAAACGTGCAAAAAACAACCAACTGTTCAGCAAAGATGTATTTTATATTGTTAAGATTTTATTAAAAACTCGTCTGTTGATGCATTTTTTGATATAGCTCTACTCGCCTGGTTTGCCAGTACGACAAGGCGTTTCGGCATTCTTCGATGGTAGCCAGATAAATGGGGTCGCCCGTGTCCTGATACATCTCTGAAGCATCGTCCATGCGAGCGGAGAGATGCTCCAGTTTTTCCTCCAGATCATCCATGGATAAATATTGTACCGCTCCTGTCCGCCGATCGACGTGCTTAAGGCTAGCAGAGTAATCTACTTCCTCCTGCCCGAATGAAATATCATCCAGTTTTGTTCGATCAACGGTTTCGGAAAAATTTTCGTTCGTGCGCTTGAATATTTCCGCCAGACTATCCGAAAGGGAAGCGGCATCGGATTGTGATTTTGGTTCGTGATCTTTTTGGCGATGCTGAAAATCATAATCATTATTTTCGAATAGATTGGGCTCTTCAAAAGGTGGCTCCGGAGATTTGGCAGCAGAACCAGCATCTGGCTCGGGAGGACCTTGTCGGGTGGTTTTCGCTTCCGGCTCCCGGGTACGGAAGTTGTTTGCCTTAAATTCCTTTTCAGGGGAATCCTCTTTGACTTCCCTTTTGGGCCCACTGAACCAGGTCTTCTTTGGTTCCGTTTTTTTATCTTGTTGGTTTTTGAAGCGAGCTTCAAAATCGTAAGGCCGAAATTGATCTTCTTCCTCAGCAGCAGACTGATCTAGATCGACCAGATCCTCGGTGCCAGGCGCCGGGACAACCTTTGGTAATTTATCGTATTTAGAACGAACGAAATTGGTCAGGTAGCGGCTAAAATAAACGTAGGGGAAAACCAGTAACTCTAAAAAAACCGGGGCTTGGAAATCCGTGCTGCGAAACTGTACGACCCGCTTAATCCCCGTCTTGTAATAGAAGATCTCCAGATAGCCGGTAAACAGAATGACCAGGATAACCGACCAGGCGGCAAAACGGGCAATCAGAGTACTAAACATTTGGGCGAAAGCCTTATTCTCTTCTACGATTTCCTGATTGCGGTTTTGTATATTTTCCTTGGTGGCGTTTTTTTCTTCTTTGGCTTCACTTTCAGCGGTACGCTTCCAGGCTTCGGTAGCCGTCAATTCTGCATTCTGCTTTTCCTTGAGACTTTTTATACTTTCGGCCCGTTTGGTCTCCAGCTCCCGGTTCTTTTTCTCCAGGTTATTAATTTTGGTGGTATAGCGTTGGCCGGTAGCCCAACCCTTGCGGCGCAGTTGATCGATCTCCGTCTCATTAGACTGGATCATATTATCGTAATAGTCATTCTCGGCCATGATCAGATCCCGATAGCGCTGGTTAATATCATCCCGTTGGGTCGTGTAGTCACTGGAAATACGCTTTACCTCCTGATTAAAACTGGAAGAAATTTCTTTAGTATCCGCTAACTCCACTTTGGGAGCAGCTCGCTGCATAGAGCTTTTGGTGGCATGCTGGGAAAGGTAAAAGGAATAACTGGTCAGGAAAATAGCTACGATCCCCATCAGGACCAGAGAAAAGAAATTGAGACCGGTATTATAGCGATTCAATACCGCCCGGAACAGATAGGCCCAGGTTTCACGAATTCCCATTTCGCCGGGGGCAACCAGAACAAAGGCAATGAGAGCCATTACCGTGTATTGCATCACTGGATTCATATCGTCCAGCCAGTCGGAAAAGTACAGGCGGATACCAATCAATGCGGTAGCGCCGCTAAGTAGCTGCAGTCCGGAGATAATGTACCGGGCTTTTCGAGCTGTCTGTGCCTCGTGGTAAAACAAATTCTTGTTCCTGGGAGGCGAAACCAATATTTTCATACACTATTGTTTAGATCATAGGACAAATATAAACAATTTAGTTTAATTAAAACAATTTATGTTAAAAATATTTGTTTCAAAACAAACTAACCGGGTTAAGGTCTAAACTAAATCCCCGGCAGCCGGTTTAATGCTTTGCGGGTACCTAAAGGGCATTGAGTCAAGCCTCCTATTTACGACTACCTAAAAAAATATTAAGTAAGAACTTGTTTATGAAAAACGTATTACTCCTATTTTTTGCTACCCTGCTCAGCCTTCCCGCCCATGCCCAACTCTCCTATGAGCTAAATCTGATCCGGCCCGATCGGCAAATTAACCATGCGATTTGGAAGAATCAGAATAGTCTGTCCTCAGTTACGACCACCATCAAACGATCAAAATTAGGCCGCATCCGGGATTTTTTATTCTACGAAAACGACCAGCAAAAGTATAATTTTAAAAGAGGGATTGGGAAGTTTATCTTGCGGGATTCGATTAGTGGGCAGCAGATAAGTTACAATCCCCCTAATGCATCAAAAGCCCACCGAAAAAAAATTGTGGAACCCGACGGCAAATACATTTTGCCAGACGGCTCGAAAATAACCAGATGGAGAGAAGAATTTTGGGAACCCAGTATGGTTATTGAACTGACCAATGAATTCGACGCCCTGATCGCCGTAGCTTACTACGCAACGGATCCGCCTAAGACTACCCGAAAGTTAATCGTTAAAATAGTTAAACCCACCGAACACGCGGAGTTACTATTAGCCATGCTTACCTTTGATCTTTTGAGAAGCTACCGCAGCTATTACCGAGCCATGGCTGCCAGATATGGCCTGGACCCAGACTGGTAAAATAGGAGTCATCCCGAATTTTGGTAACAGCCAGGATTCGGGATGACTCGCGTTGGTTATTTATTCGAATAAACCCGGTAGGCCCAGGGTGCCAGCCTCATGCTGGCTTCTTCTTCCAAATCGACCTGCTCGCCAGAGAACACCTCGGTATAGGTACCCACGTAATTATCCCCCTGCAGCGTAATACCCTGGTTTTCATTGGACAGGTTAATGATCACCACGACTTTATCCCCGTTTCTGTCCCGCTGAAAAGCGTAAACCGACTCGTCTTTACCCGTCGGAATTTTGACCAATTCGCCACCGTGTACGCCATTCCACAGCGCCTCGTTACGATGTTTTAGCTCCAGCAGCGTTTTATAAAAATCAGCGTAGGGATAATCTCCCCATTCGATATTGTCCTTTGTAAAAAAGGCCAATTGCTTATCCATGGCCGCTTCCTGCCCGGTATAAATCAGGGGCATACCATCGAAGGTGAATACTAAAACGGCAAAAGCTTTATGCCCTACACCCATCCGCTCAAATTCGGTACCTGCCCAGGCATTCTCATCGTGATTTGAAGTAAAATGCATCTTATAGCCTTTGCGGTAGCGCTCGTCATTTTTAGCTAACAGGGCATCAATATCCAGCGCAGTTTTCTTTTCGACTTCGGCGACTTCCGCATCTTCGACAACATTACCAGCCACCAATTGCTGAGCGCTACCCGCATCAACCCCTTGCGTTTTAGCGATTTCATTCAATAAATGGTGCATCTCCCAACCGTAATCCATAACGAAGGCACCACTATTCACCCGGTCTGGTATCGCCGACTCTGCCAGCATAAATAAAGGCTTAATTTGGTATAAAGAGTCGGTACATTGCTGCCAAAAATCTAAAGGCACGCCGTGAGCAACGTCCACCCGGAACCCATCAACACCAACATCTTCTACCCAAAACGCCATCGCATCGATCATCCCCAATCGCATGTCTTCATTGCCATAATTCAGATCGGCCACATCGGTCCAACCCCAGGGTTCTCCGGTCGCATCATTGATCGGATCCGTAATGTTACCCTCGGCATCTTTGGTGTACCAATCGGGATGCTCCTCAATCCAGAGATTATCCCAACCGGTATGATTGGGCACCCAGTCAATGATACAGTACATACCCTGATCGTGAATAGCTTTAATTAGATTTTCGAAATCTTCCATGGTGCCAAAATCGGGGTTAACCCCCGTGTAATCCGCTACGGCGTAAGGACTTCCCAGCGCTTTTTCCTTTAAGGCCGGATCAGTCACTTCCTCAATGGCAAGATCGGGCGTTGCTTTCCGGTTCTTCATACTGATGGGATGAATGGGCATAAACCACAAGATATCAACGCCCATTTCTTTCAGACGGGGCAAGTCTTTCTGAAAGGCAGCAAAGGTACCCTCCTCGGAGTAATGCCGTAAATTCACTTCATAAATGTTAGCGTTTTTGTGCCAGTCGGGTACCCGGGGTTTTTCCCAGGAGACAGGCTCTGCTTCGACCAGGTTAGTGGATGCTGCCTGTTTACAGGAAGTAAAGCTGAATACCAGGCTCAATAGCAGTATCCAGGCAAATGGTTTGCTTTTTAGTTTCATACATTAAAAATTTTGAATCGTTGAATTCACTACCAATATGTCCCTAAAGGTAACAAATCGGGTATCTAGCTGTGCATTAATTCAACAAATACTTCACCCCCAGACGCTCCAGCTCTCTGATGAAGTCATTATTCGCATTGACCCCTCGCTCCTTGGATACCATAGCCACCTTTAATTTATCGTTGCGATCGATAATCTCCATGCGCAGTTTGTGTTGGCCTTTATGTATTTGACACAAGACGTCAAGTTCGTCAATGGTACTTGCCGAAATTTTCTCCAGCGGCAGCTTGATCGTAATAGATTCCGTCATAGATTCAGCGATACCATCCAGCAGCTTTATATCCTTCACTTTTAATTCCCGATCATCGTTTCTCCAACTCCTTTGGAATTTTGCTTTGAGGTAGACCGCCTTCCCTTCGACCAACATATGTTTGAAGCTCAGGTAGTCTTCTCCAAAGAGCTTAAACTCCGTGGTGGCGTTAAAATCACTTAACTCAAAGATGCCCCAACCATTGCCATTCTTACTGATCCGATGTTGCACCGAGCTGATGATGCCTCCTACTTTGATGGTTTTATCGGTGTGTTTCAGCTGATCTACCCGATCCAGGGTGCAGGTCATGAAGTTCTTCACCTCCAGACGGTAGTCGTCCAGTGGGTGCCCACTTACGTAAATACCGGTCACTTCTTTTTCGCGGGTCAACTTCTCAATTAGTGGCCAGGTATTACCCTCTGGAATGGAAGGTTCGGGCACCATCGCATCTTCAGAATCACCAAACAGGGTATTATTTGCTTGTGCTAATTGGTTCTGATAGGCATTACCGTACTTCAGTGCATGCTCCAGAAAAGAGGTATATTTCTCGGAAGGCGCGAAGTACTGCGAACGGTCGACCCCTTCAAAGCAGTCGAATCCCCCCCCGAGCACCAGACTCTCCATTACACGCTTATTAATCGCCCTCAAATCCAGTCGACGCACCATGTCGAAGACATTTTCGTAAGCACCGACCTCTTCTCTTTCCGCCAGAATAGCCTCCACCGGCCCCTCTCCTACTCCTTTTAGGGCCGACAAGCCGAAACGAATATTGCCCTCTTTGTTTACGGAGAAATCTGAGGCACTTTCATTCACACTGGGACCCAACACTTTTACGCCCATGCGTTTGCACTCTTCCAGAAAGAAAGTAATCTTGGATATATCGTTTTTATTGTGCGTCAGCACGGAGGCCATAAATTCGGCCGGATAGTGGGCTTTAAGGAAGGCGGTCTGGAAGGCCACGAAGGCATAACAGGTCGAGTGCGACTTATTAAAAGCGTAGGAAGCAAAGGCCTCCCAATCCTTCCACACCTTGTTGAGGACCTCTTCCGGATGATTATTGGCCAATCCCCCTTCGATAAATTTGGGATACAGCATATCGATCACCTTCTTTTTCTTTTTACCCATCCCTTTACGCAACATATCCGCCTGACCCTTGCTGAAGTTGGCCAGTTTTTGCGAAAGCAGCATCACCTGCTCCTGGTAGACGGTAATCCCGTAAGTCTCTTCCAGATACTCTTCCATGGCCGGCAGATCGTAGATGACCGGTTTACGGCCGTGCTTGCGATCAATAAATTCGGGAATATACTCCAGCGGCCCCGGACGATACAAGGCATTCATAGCAATCAGGTCCTCGAACTTACTGGGTACCAGCTCTTTCATATACTTCTGCATACCCGTACTCTCGTACTGAAAGATACCTACCGTCTCCCCACGCTGGAAGAGCTCATAGGTCTTTTCATCCTCAAGCGGAATGGCATCGGGGTCGATATCCACATTGTAGTTTTCCTTTACCATCCGGATGGCATCCTTGATGATGGTCAGGGTTTTTAAGCCCAGGAAGTCCATCTTCAGTAAGCCGGCATCTTCGGCCACACTGTTGTCGAATTGCGACACGTACATCCCCGTATCTTTATCAATTTTAACGGGAACGTACTGGGTAATCTCATCGGGGGTAATCACTACTCCACAGGCGTGAATACCCGTATTTCGTACAGACCCTTCTAGCTGACGAGCGGTTTGGATCATCTTACCAATCTCGTCGTCGGCTTCCGCCAAATTCCGAAACTGATAGGCCTTCTCGAGATCTTCCGAATTCAATGCACCTTTCAATTTTGGATCGATATCGCCTTTAGCTAGCACTTTCTTCAGCGAAGCTTTCAGATGCGTGGGGAAGGTCTTGGCGACCCGATCTACCTCGGGAAGCGGTACGTTCATGACCCGCCCAACGTCTCGCAGCGAACTTTTGGCCGCCATAGTACCGTAGGTAATGATCTGAGCAACCTGATTCTGCCCATATTTATCGATGACGTAATCGATCACCTTCTGACGCCCTACATCATCAAAGTCGATATCAATATCGGGCATGGATACCCGCTCGGGATTTAGGAAGCGCTCAAACAGCAGATCGTATTTAATCGGATCCACGTTGGTGATGCCCAGACAATAAGCTACGGCCGAGCCAGCGGCGGAGCCACGACCAGGACCCACCGACACGCCCATTTCCTTGGCGGTAGTCGTAAAGTCCTGCACGATCAGAAAGTAGCCCGGATAACCGGAATTCTCAATCACGGAAAGTTCAAAGTCCAGTCGCTGCTTTATTTCGGGCGTAATATCTTTATACCGCCTTTTAGCGCCTTCGTAAGTCAGGTTTCGTAGTAACTCATCCTGGGTTTTGATGCCTTTCGGCAAAGGGTAAGCCGGTAGTAATACGTCGCGGGCCAATTCCAGCCCCTCAACTTTATCGTAGATTTCAATGGTGTTATCCAGTGCAAAGGGGACGTCGCTAAACAACTGCCCCATCTCAGCTTTAGTCTTGAAGAAAAAGTCCGAACTGGGAAATTTGAAGCGTTTATCTTCCTCTACCAGGCTATTGGTGTTAATACAGAGCAGGATATCGTGTGGTAAGTAGTCATCTTCTTCCAGGTAGTGGGAATCGTTGGTCGCAATCACCTTAACCTCGTACTTCTTGGCAAACTTTAGCAACTGCTGGTTGATATCTTCCTGGCTTACGCCTAAACCATCAATATTTTCCAGGCCCCGGTGCCTTTGTAATTCGATGTAAAAATCATCTCCGAATAGATTCAACCACCAGCGTAATTTTTCTTCGGCTTCTTCCAGCTTACCGTGCAAGATGGCCTGAGGAATCTCCGCACCGATACAACAACTGGTGGCAATCAAGCCCTCGTGGTATTTTTCAATTAATTCTTTATCCACGCGGGGAAACTTACTGTACAAGCCCTCGATAAAGCCCAGTGAACACAATTTCGACAGGTTGACGTATCCGGCTGGATTCTTAGCCAATAATAGCTGGTGATAGCGCTTATCTTTTTCATTGTTTGCCCGGGAGAAGCTCTTCTTGTGGCGATCTTCCACCAGGTAAAATTCGCAGCCGACGATGGGCTTAACTCCATTTTTATTAGCTTCAGCCACAAACTTGTAAGCCCCAAACATATTCCCGTGATCGGTTAATGCCACTGCTTTTTGGCCGTCAGCCGCGGCCTTGGCCATCATATCGGGAATAGAGGTAGCACCGTCTAAGAGTGAATATTGTGTATGGCAATGAAGATGACAAAAATCCGGCATAGCTAAAGATGGTTGGTTGCGATCAAAAACTTACATACGGTGGAGGGAATCCTCCGCCTAGCCCATTAAAAAGTTGACAATGAGACACTCAATATTAAACAAATTGGTTTAAAAAAGAGTCGAATCACAGGGAAAAGTTTTCCACATTTTGGCAACGTGCAGATGATCTCTCAAATTATTTTATCTTGTGAAAATAAGACTAAGCTAGATGAAGATTGTCATACTTTCGCGCGGACCACAACTCTATTCTACCCAGAGCCTGCTAAGGGCAGGGATGAGACGTGGACATCAGGTCCGGATTATTGATCACGTCAACTGCCATTTCACCATCCAAAAGGGGCGCATGTCGATCTTTCACGATGGCTTTCTCGTCGATACGCCCGATGCAATCATTCCGCGCATCGGGAGCTCGGTTACGGCCAAAGGAGCCGCCGTGATTGCCCAGTTTGAGGCGATGAATATGATCACCACGGTACGCTCCATGGCCCTATTGCAGGCCCGGGATAAACTACGGTGCTTGCAAAAACTGGCTTCCTGCGGTATTGACGTCCCCAAGACGGCGTACCTGCACAACAATGAACATCTGCCCGCGGTCATTAATCAACTAGGGGGGCTTCCCGTTGTTATTAAATTACTGGAAAGCACCCACGGGGTAGGCGTAATTTTAGCGGAAACGCTAAAAACCGCCGAATCCACAATTGAAGTCTTCCAAAAACTGCGGGAGCGAGTCCTACTGCAAGAATTTATCGAAGAATCAAATGGGGCAGATATCAGAGTGTTGGTGGTGGCCGGCAAAGTAGTCGCCGCCATGAAAAGACAGGCCCAGGCTGGAGAGTTTCGCTCTAATCTACACCGTGGAGCGAGTGCCGAAGCGGTTCGGATTACCCAGCAGGAGAAAAACCTGGTGATCAGAGCCACTAAAATCATGGGGCTGGACATTGCCGGGGTAGATCTGTTGCGTTCTGAGCGCGGCCCGCTGGTGATGGAGATTAATGCTTCGCCGGGGCTGGAAGGCATTGAAACCATTACCAAGGTGGACGTGGCCGGACAAGTTATACGCTATTTAGAGTCCCGTTATCGTTTGAAAAAAGAGTATGCTAATCAATAAAGAAAGGAGTAATTGTGGCCGAAGAAAACATTTTCCAACTACATAATACCATTGTTCCCAGGGGCAGCAGCGCCTTGATTAAAATCCCCGTCGGTCGCATCCCCTCCGGTAATGTCATTAGTATTCGCGCTCATGTGGTTCGATCCGAAAAGGAAGGGCCTACCGCCCTGATCCTGGGGGGGGTCCACGGCGACGAAGTTAATGGTGTAGAGATCGTACGACGTTCTATTGAGCAGCAATTCTTTAAAGACCTGAGCTGCGGTACCGTCATTGCTATTCCCCTGGTTAACATCTATGGGTTTATCAATTTTTCTCGTGATGTCCCCGATGGAAAAGATATCAACCGTAATTTTCCGGGAAACCGACGCGGCTCCCTGGCTTCACGGGTGGCTTACCACGTGTCCCGAAAAATTCTGCCCCTGGCAGATTTTGCCATCGATTTTCACACGGGTGGTGGTGGAAACTATAACTATCCACAGATCCGTTACACCATGAACCATAAGGAGAGCCTGGATTTAGGACAAACCTTTGGCGCGCCCTATTTACTGGCTAAAAAGCCCATTAGCAAATCCCTGAGAAAACACGCAATTGAATTAAACATCCCTATGCTGGTCTACGAAGGAGGTGAAAACTTACGAATGGACCCCTTTGCTACGGCCCAGGGACTGGAAGGCTTACGCAGAATACTGATCGCCAAGGGGATGCTACCGGGTAAGAATCGCGAAAAACCCAGTGCGCACTTTCTTAAGACCAGTTGGATTCGCTCGCCCAAAGCCGGCATGTTTCAATGCCTGGTTCCCTCCGGACAAATCATTAAAAAAGGTACCGTACTGGGCTACGTCACCGATGCTTACGGGACGGAAAAAAAAGATATTATCGCCAATCGGGACGGGCATATCATTGGTCACAATAATATACCCGTAGTTAGCCAGGGGGATGCCCTCTTCCACGTCGCCTACGCGCCTGCCCCATAAAAAAACCCACTGGTCCTTCCGGGCCAGCAGGTTTATTGTCATGTAATCAATTATTCTAAGCTTGGGTGTAATGCTTTTCGGGAGGTAACCTAATTCAAATTATAACCTTATTTTTAATAGAGCAACAAGCGTGCCAGTTTACCTTGCTGAATGGTTGAAATATTGATTTTTTGAATTAGAAGTTGTTTAAAAACGCCTCACTGAGCCCGTGGCAACATATTGAAAGCCAATACGGCAGCTCTTTTTTTCGACCAGCGACCTGAATATGGATAAGAAGAACATGGTAAGGATGGGCAGGATTATTTATATTACGTTCTTTAAGAAAGTCGCAGGAAATCTTGCTCATTCAATCATTCGACAATTCAATAACTCAACCATTGGTTAAAAGCAGAAAACAAAAAGAAGTAAAACGCCTACGCAATTATCGCAGTTATCACAAATACATCGGCCTGGTGCTGGCCATCCTACTGTTCATCAGTGCCATTACGGGGTTTTTCCTGGGCTGGAAGAAAAATGTGGACTTGCTACAACCCTCCACTCAGAAAGGGGCCAGTGCCGAGATGACCGATTGGAAACCCGCCGCCGAACTGGCCGAAATCGCCACCAATCATTTATATACGAGTTACCCCCGGCAGATTGACAACCCCATCGACCGGATGGATTTTCGCCCCTCCAAGGGCATCGTGAAGGTCCTCTTTGAAAATCATTGGTGGGAGGTACAGGTCGACTGTACCACCGGCGAAGTGCTCTCTGCCGCCAAACGACACTCCGACTGGATTGAGCAAATTCACGACGGTAGTATTATCTCCGACCTCTTCAAACTCATCTCCATGAACATCCTTGGCATCGGACTTACTCTGATGATCCTGACGGGCTTCTGGCTATGGTACGGGCCTAAGTTGGTGAAGCGATTGAAGAAATGATGGGGTAAAAACGTGATTGTATTACTCCAAACTACAGCTCATAATTCGGCTCCAAACGCCCCGCCTTCTCTTCGTAAAAATCTTTAATGATGGCCATCACCTCTTCCGGCTCATCAACGATGGGCATGAGATCCAAGTCTTCCGGGTTAATATTTCCCGCTTCCAGCATGGTGTTCTCGATCCAGTCTTTCAGGCCCGTCCAAAAGTCTTTCCCCACCAGGATTACCGGAATGGGTTTGATCTTTCTGGTTTGCCGTAAGGTCAGCACTTCAAATAACTCGTCCATGGTACCCAGGCCACCGGGTAAAACCACAAAAGCCTGAGCAAATTTCACAAAGACGACTTTGCGTACAAAGAAGTAGCGAAAACCAATGCTTTTATCCCAGTCGACAAACTGATTGCTGCCGGCTTCGAAGGGTAATTCAATATTGAGGCCTACCGATTTTCCACCGTACAAGGAGGCCCCTTTATTACCCGCTTCCATGATGCCCGGGCCACCACCCGTAATCACGCCAAAGCCTTCCAGGGTGAGCAGACGGGCGATTTCTACGGCCTTCAAATAATAGGGATGATCCGCTTTGGTTCGGGCGGAACCAAAAATGGAGACACAGGGTCCAATTTTGTGCATGGTCTCGAAACCTTCCACCAGTTCGGAGATCACCTTGAACATGGTCCAGGCGCTTTCACTAATATTCGGTTCGTTCCATTCTAACATGGGATGCTTGGCAGCATCCTCAAATTGCTCTTCGGCCATGAATTGTATTTTTTATTGGACGCCAAAAATACAAAAACTTATGATGCGGCCTTATTTCTGCGTGCGAAATGATCATCGATCAGATCGTGTAAATCCTGCGCGCTGTCAAACTCGCTGAGCAAGTACTTAAATTGCTGGCGCACGTCTACACTGTGCTGTAATACATTTTGCTGCACATTGTCCGCCGCGATGGTTTTGTCACTCAGGATGAGCAAACGTTCAATCACATTACGGAGCTCGCGGATATTACCGGTCCAATTGACGGATTGCAATAATTCAATTGCTTCTTTGGTGAATTTCTTCGGCGGCACACCGTATTCTTTACAAATCAATTTATTAAAGTGCTGGATCAACAGGGGAATATCTTCCCGGCGTTCGTTCAGCGAGGGCACGTCGATAATAATGACCGCCAGACGATGGTAAAGGTCTTCGCGGAACTTCCCTCCCTGAATGGCTTTGCGCAAATCTTTATTGGTCGCAGCGACCACCCGTACATCTACCTTGATGGATTTGTCCCCCCCTACCCGGGAAATTTGGCTTTCCTGCAGCGCACGCAGTACTTTGGCCTGAGCAGCCAGACTCATATCGCCGATTTCATCCAGAAATATGGTGCCGCCATTCGCCTGTTCAAACTTACCGATGCGTTGTTTATGGGCGGAAGTAAAAGCTCCTTTTTCGTGCCCAAACAATTCACTTTCGATCAGCTCTCCGGGGATGGCTGCGCAGTTCACCTCCACGATAGGTTTGTTCTGTCGATGACTCTTTTCATGTAGCCAACGGGCCACCAGTTCTTTACCCGTACCGTTGGCACCAGTGATGAGTACACGGGCGTCGGTGGGCGCTACCCGCTCGATGGTTTCTTTGATTTGTTGTATTTGCTCAGATTCGCCGATCATTTCTTGTACTTTCGACCTGGCTACCTTGCGTTTGAGCACCTTAGCTTCCGTCACTAAAGAGGACTTATCAAAGGCGTTGCGAATGGTAATCAAAAGCCGATTGAGATCAGGTGGTTTACTGATGAAATCAAAAGCCCCTTCCCGGACGGCCTCTACCGCCGTTTCGATGGTACCGTGCCCGGAAATCATAATCACCGGAATGTCCGGCACCAGGATTTGCAGGCGTTCCAGCGTATCCATGCCGTCCATTTTGGGCATCTTGATATCCAGTAGAATCACATCAAAATCGGTCTTTTTTACATTGGCGAGTGCATCCAGCCCATCGGTGGCTTCCTGAACTTCGTATTTTTCGAATTCGAGGATTTCGCGCAGTGTTTTACGAATGCTTTTTTCATCATCAACGAGGAGTATCTTTTTAGCCATACCAGTGGGATAACGTCCCGATGGGACGATTTGTGAATATAGTGTTCTCTTTTCTCTGGTATTACTTACGTAAAAAAGGTTGGAAGGTTGCGGGGTTTATCAAGTTAGATTTTCAATATCATCCTGATCTTTAGAGCGGTTTGCTGCTTTTTTGCCTCGATCAAATCCTCAAGATTAATAATATTGATTCGAACCTCATCAATTACTGCGTTTTGTTTATTGTGAAGCTGTTTAAGAATTCCTGGTGAGATGATTGGTAACGGCTTGGAAGTCAAGGGCGCAGTGAGGCGTTTTTAAACAACTTCTGTCATAACAAGCTTGAAATTCTAATCCTTTGACGGCTGTCATCAGATCAATTTTGATGGGAGGGTTAAGTAGGTTGCCCTTTAAAATAATCAAATCTATGAACTTAACTAATCCGCCAATCCCTGCACCGCCAACCAAACCATCAGCCCCACCCCCACTTTCAAGGCCTCTTCATCAATATCAAAAGTCGGTGTATGCACCGAGGACGTAATGCCCCGCTCCACATTCCCCGTACCCAATCGATAAAAGCAGGCGGGCATAGCCTGGGAATAGTAGGCAAAATCTTCACCGGTCAGCCGCATGGGAAGTTCGACTACATTTTCTTTACCCAGGTACTCCTCAGCGTAGGTGCGGGCTTTTGCCGTAAGGCCCTCCTCATTCTGCAGCATCGGGTAGCCCACCTCTACTTCAAAATCACAGGTGCCGCCCATACCGATGGCGATCTGCTCGGCCATGTGCTTCATCTTCTGATGGGCCGCAAAACGCCACTTTTCGTTAAGCGTGCGGAAAGTCCCCTCTATTTTGACCTCTTCGGGAATAATGTTCGTCGCCCCGCCAACGGAATTAATTTTCCCAAAAGTCAGCACCGATGGGATCAGTGGATTGGCATGCCGACTGACAATTTGCTGTAAAGCCACCAAAATGTGGGAAGTGATCAAAATGGGATCAATATTCTCATGGGGCATGGCACCGTGTCCACCTTTACCCCGGACACTAACGTGTAATTCATCGGCGGAAGCCATGTACATCCCGGGGCGAAAACCCACTTTCCCCGCTGCTAAGGGCGGATGCACATGCTGACCAAAGATGCCTTCCGGTTTCGGGTTTTCGAGTGCGCCGGCCTTGATCATCAGGGAGGCACCGCCGGGCAATTTTTCTTCACCGGGCTGAAAGATCAGTTTCACGGTTCCTTCAAACTCGTCTTTGAGCTCCTGCAAAATACGCGCGGCACCTAGTAAAGAGGTCGTATGAACATCGTGCCCACAGGCGTGCATGACCCCCGCATTTTTCGATTTGTAGGGTACCTCATTGGCTTCGGTGATGGGCAGAGCGTCGATATCTGCTCGCAGGGCAATGACTTTTTTATCCGGATTTCCCCCTTTAATCAGAGCCACCACCCCAGTATCGGCGATGCCAGTTTCGTGGCTTACGCCATAATTCGTAAGCTGATCGGAGATGTAACGAGCCGTTTCTTTTTCCTGAAAGGATAATTCCGGATGAGCGTGCAAATGCCGACGGATGGCTACCGTTTCTTTGTGGTAGTCGTCAACGCGCTCTTTTATTTTTGCTTTAAGCATAGGGCAGGTTTGGTGGTTTAGTTGAATAAAATCGGCAGAATCCATTTAGATAATACGCCAACCATCAAGATGGTAATGATATTCAGGATTAGTCCCGCCCTGACCATTTGACTCACCTTCAGATGGCCACTGGCAAAAACAATTGCATTGGGTGGCGTAGACATGGGCAGCATAAAGGCGCAACTAGCGGCCAGGGTCACCGGAATACAAACCTGTAATAAATTCAGATCAGCACCCAGGGCTATAGCCCCCACCACTGGTAAAAACACCAACACCAGCGCCACGTTTGATATAATCTCAGTCAGGAATAAGGAAACTGCCGCCAAGCCCAGAATAATCAAAAAACTAGCTTCGCCCATATTAGAGAACTGATCCCCAATGAGTTTGATTAGGCCCGTATCATTCAGCGCGCCCGCCAGACTGAGTCCACCCCCGAAGAGGAGTAAGATACCCCAGGGAAGCTTTTCAGTATCCCGCCAGGCCAGTACAAATTGATTTTTACCAAAGTCAACCGGAACAATAAAGAGCAGTACCGTGGCAAACATGGCGATCCCCGCGTCGGATAAGTCAACCCCGGCGGGCAATAAATTAGAAACGGGCACCCTGAAAATCCAGAGGATAGCCGTCAATAAAAAGATGACCAGGGTACGCTTTTCCCCGGTAGAAATTGGTCCCAGGCGGTCTACTTCCCGGGTAATGATTTCCTGTGCTCCTTCGAATTCTCCCAGGCGATTAGGATGTAAGATCTTCACAATAAAAAAGAAAGTCACGCCCAACAGTAGGAGAGCAAACGGTAAACCAAAAACAATCCATTGCGCAAAACTAACCTGCACCCCGAATTGCTCTTCCATAATCCCGGCAAAAACGACATTGGGCGGGGTACCAATAATGGTAGCCGTACCGCCAATATTAGCGGCGTAAGCAATACCCAGCATCATGCTCAGGGCAAAATTGCGCATTCCCTTATCCTCAATTTCCTCTTGATCGTCAAGCAAAAGATTAATTACAGACAGGGCAATGGGTAGCATCAGTACGGTTGTCGCCGTATTGCTAATCCACATACTCAATGCTGCCGTCGCCAGCATAAAACCCAATAAGATACCATCGGCATTGGTCCCGGTGAGCTTTACAATATTCAGGGCAATGCGCCGGTGTAAGCCCCAGCGCTCCATAGCCAAGGCAATCATAAAACCGCCCATAAACAGGAAAACAATCGGACTGGCGTAGGGCGGCGATACATCACCCATCCCCAGGGCCTCATCAATCCCCGCGGGATATCCCCGATCATTGATCGGTTGTATGGCTAATAGCGGGAGTAAAACCAGGGGCAGAATAGCCGCCACGGCCAGCGGTACGGCCTCCGTCACCCACCAAGTCAGCATCAGCGCAGCCACGGCCAGTACTTTCCAGGCTTCAGGGTTGAGGCCTGGAGGATTGGGTAGCAATAATAAGATTAAAAAAATAGCTGGTCCTAAGACCAGCCCGATCTTTTTTGCGGATAGTGCTCCCATTTAAGGCTGCATTTCAAGCTGTTCGATAATGAATTTCCCCACTTTCTCTCCCTGCTCCACCCCGTAATCAATGGCAGGGCGATAGTGAATACCACCGTACAGACGGCTGACCGCCGCCTCGTCCGAAGCGTGGAAAAAGGAATTATAAGAACGTACGGGCAGGCCATAAGCTTGCTCCGTCGTATCTTCAAAAGAAAAACCATCTCCGTAAATGGAGGTTAAAGCAACGGCAGCAGCACGGGAAATAACCGAATGGCCACTCGTATACTCCGGAAAAGGTGGGGTCTGCAGCGCCGGGCGCCATTCGTCATCCAGTTCGCGATTGATCACCGTCTCCGGGCGGATTAGGTTAGAACGGTATTTTTCATCCCAACAACTAATGAAAGCATCAAAAAGCGCGATAGAAGTTAATGTGTAGGCTTCAATCGTCTTCATAAAGCCGGCGTCCGCTTTCTTACTGGCGACCTTCACAATGCCGATCCAGTGTCCACCGGGCGTAATTTTTTTGGTAGCAAACATCACGTGACCCGTGTGGTGGGAAACGTAGGGGTTACAATCCCAGAATTGCGCAATCTCAAGGCGCTCTTCTTTGTCTTCTGCTTCCAGAGCGGTATATACTTCCATTAGTTCTTTATAGAACTGACTGTTCTTATCCATATCAAATGGCGTTGGGGGCGGTGGCACAAATTGTTTGGGCGACTCCAGTACAAAGGGCCGAATACTTCGCCAGTGCGGCTCGATACCATCCATATAATCCGGTGGCGTGGGTTGCCAGCGATCCGGCTCATCATTGAAAGTGAACTTGGGATAAGTACGCGTCTCTTTGTACGAATCGGTGCCGGAGTAAGCCAAAATGTGGTCAGCCACCTCTTTGCCATAAGCCATAGATCGCTGGTACACCTGATTAGGAATACCAATGTCCTTTAATTCCTTATAAAGTCGAGTCTCAAAGGTATCGATCATATTCTCTGAAAAAATCAGGGATTTACCCACCGTTAAGAAAGCGTGCAAACTAGCCAGCGGATAGCAATATTCCTGATTAGGGTCGGCCGCGGGCACTTCCGTAAATTCGTTCAATTGGCCAGACAGGCTTTGATAGTTGTTGGTTTTGTCCTGGACCATCACTTCGTAAGCGGCGATACTGGGATAAGCGTAAATGCGGCTCGCTACCGGAGGCGAAAAAATATCGTGTACAATCACGTCCGTCAGCTGCTGCATGGCCTGGTGAAAATAGTCGGCGTCCTTCACTTCCTCCTGATAGTCAGGGTTTGTACTTTCACAGCTCCCCAGTAACACGCCCAGCAATAGGCTGAGTGCAATTCCTTTCCAAATTTTCATCACATATGTTTTTAAATCGCTAACAAATTACCATTTCAGATGATTACATGCGGGGAATTCAGGTTTAATTTATGGTAAAAGAGCTTACATAATGGCTCTTTAATTTGCAAACATAAACATAATTTCGGAATGAATACAAGTGCTAAGCAAGTGGTCGATATTATGTATAAGTTTAGTTCAATAACTCATTGGGTTGATCCTCTATTGCCGTCAGATCAGTATAAAGAATATTTACCCGGTTCTCGAATTCATAAAAAAGCAAAATTTTTCGATTGCCTTCGATATTTAAGTAGGCTTTGGTGAACGGTAGGCTGGGCTTGACGGGACGGAAGCTAATACCGTACCAATCTTCCAATAAGCTACGTACCTCTTCAATTCGATTTTCCGCCGATAGTTCTTTATTCCAGGGAGCCCAGGCATCGTACTCCACAAAAGCGGGCATAGCCACAATCTTACCAGCTTCAAACCTGGGGTAAAACTCAAAATCGGCGGGATATTCCAGTTCGGTTTCCAGGCGGTACCGTGCCGTTGCGTTCCCATTTCCATCCATTAATAGTCCCTGCTTATTCAAATTCCAGCAATGCGTATAGAAATTCTTGGCAGACATCTGAAAATGGATACCCAAAAAGAGGGAGTCGAACCGCTCTTTTTTTGCCAATTCCTGGTCTACCCAGGCTTCGTAAGTTTTGGGCCTGGTTTGACAGGCCATAAGTACGATAACTATTATCCCAAACAATAAATATCTGATCTGCATAAAATTAATTTCAATTAACTAATTCAAAAACCCATTGATGCGAAATTCAGGTTCAAAATGAGTTCTTTCGATTGCTTATCTTTTTTAAGATGATGATTTACCTTATCCCCCCTGAATCTCCCTTCGAAGCAGAGTTGATGGGTTCTAAAATTACTCTATCTGCAGAATCAAAATGTCCCCCTTCGAAGGGGGTGCAGGGGGATGTTTGTTCTTACTAGCAAGAAAACATCCTCCAAGAAACCTAGTTTTACCCCTTTCATCCCCCGTAGCCTCCTTGATAAGGGGGACTTTTTCGTTCTGAGCTCAAACCAATCCCCCCTGCTTAGAAAAGGGACCAGAGAGATGGAAATAGATCCACTTTAAATCCAAATCTAAACCCACCACAAGAAGACCCGTGTTAATCGTAATCAACACGGGTCTTATAATGTAAGTTTAATGGCTTGGCGCCAAATATCCAATTAACCGAGGAATAGATTAGTACCCAGGGTTCTGCTGCAGATTGGAATTAGCATCCAGCTGCTGACGAGGAATCGGGAAGATCTCCTTGAACTCAGGCTGTGCTGGTCTTTCCCACCATTCGTCTTGGAACTTACCAAAACGAATCAGATCAGAACGACGAGTTGTTTCTGCAAACATTTCACGACCACGCTCGGCGAGTAAACTCTCTTCCGTTAATTCCGTGAAAGCATCCACTCCAGCCCGCTCTCTAAGTTGATTGACCAGATCCAGCGCTTCCTGACTACCATTATCCTGCCTCCACAGTGCTTCGGCGCGAATTAACAACACATCCGCATAACGGAAAATAGGAAAATCAGTATTCAGATTGGGCTGGGCACCGACTTCAATTTCAAACTTAACAATTCGGGCGCCGGCCTCACGCCAGGCTTCTGGTTGCAATTCATTGATGAAAGGACGAATCGTAAATGGAGGGCCATCTGGATCCACACCCGATGCCAGCGTACCATCATCGACTAGGCGCTTATTACCAGAAATATCCCACTGCGCTCCCCATAGGAAGCTTCCGCGTACGGCCGATGGACCATCTTCCGTTCCGGGTTGGCCTCTTCTCAAATCGCCATCGTCGTATAGGTTGAAAAAGTCTTCCATAGCACAGAAACCATTCCAGGGCTGGGCAGCCAACTGATAAGTCTCCTGATGCAAGTAACTCAAAGACATCATATGTACGTTGAAGCCTTGTGCAAACACCTCATCGTAAGGAATGGCCCAGATCATCTCCGGAGAGCCACTATTATCAGCATTGAAGGAAGCAAAGTAGTCAGCCGCTATAGAATAAGATCCCGAATTGATTATTTCGTTCGCTTGTGCGGCGGCCTCTGACCAACGAGCATTGCCCGTATATACTTCCGCATTCAAATACAGTCTGGCCAATGCCATGTGAACTACATCCTTATTCACCCGACCGTAAGTAGATTGGTCTACGGCATCGGTCACTTCATCGAGGGCGGTAAGTAGCTCAGATTCTACGAAGTTGAACACCTCCTGTCTGGATGAGTTGGGTAATGGGTCTGTTTCGGCAAAGTCCGTAGATAAAGGAACGTTGCCGTAAATATCCAACAACCACATGTAGTAAATCCCTCGCAGGGCTCTCAACTCACCGATAAAGGGATCCGTCAGCGGGTTTTGTAATTCTTCGAACTGGAAGATCAAACGGTTACAAGCGTTGACGCCGCCAAAAAGGAAATTCCAGGTACTGTTTACCGTAGGATCCTCGGCATTCCAGTTACCGGTATGCAGACGCACCCAGTGACCACCGTCACCCCAGTCGGGACCTCTGGTCGGTACCGTTACGGCATCTCCGGTTACTTCCTGAGCTCCGAACATATTGGTGTTACCCATGTAGCCATAAAGGGATGTATAAGCGGCACCCAGTGCCGAGATAAGCTCCTCCTCGGTTTGGAAGAAGTTATCCGCGGTCACCGCATCAAAGACCTCTTCCTCCAGGTCGGTACAGGCGGGCATGACTATCAAGAAGCCAAGCGCCACCATTAAAGTTTTAAGATATAAACTAAATTTCTTCATTATCAAAGTAGTTTACTAAAGTTATTAAAATCCAAGATTAACACCGAAAGTAAATCCGGTGGCTGTGAAATACTCATTCCGACGGGCAATACCTGGTAGTAAAGAGTTACCACCATCCGCCAGACGTGGCTCAGGAGAAACGCCCTGGTAGCCCGTGATCATCCACAAGTTTTGACCAGTAAAGAAAACCCTGATCTTGCGGAATGTGTTAGGCAGTGCACTTTGATTAAAAGTATAACCAATGGTCATTTGCTCTAAGCTAACAAAATCACCACTTTCTACGTGACGGCTGGAGAATTGCGGCTGATCTACCAGATTGGCAATATCCCGTGAGCTAGCCAGTACGTTGTAAGCACTGATCTGACCAGGCGCTTCGTAAAAAGCCCGGAAGGTATTCACTATGTCGTGCCCTAATACTCCACGGAAAAAGATATTTACATCAAAGTTCCCCAGTGCGAAGGTATTATTCAGACCTAAGTTATATTTAGGGAAACCGGTACCAATAACGGCTCTGTCCAGGAGGTCATCCTGTACGCCGTCACCATCCACGTCTACAAAATTCCAGGTACCATCCTCAGCAACCGGGTTGTCCGGATTAATGACCAGACCCCAAAGCTGCCCCAGAGGAGCCCCCTCTTCCAAACGTCCCAGTGGCGTACCGTTCTGACCTGGAGAACCCAGGTTACCAATATCCCGAACACCACCCAGTGATACGCCGGTAGCGTCATCCGTCAGGGATACCAGCGTAGGATCGAACCAGCGGCTACCCGTAAAGGCGACCGTCCAGGAGTTATCATTAGGCAAATCCACCAGATAGCTCAAAGTCAGCTCCACACCGGAGTTATTAATCTCCCCTACGTTAAAGAAAGTAGTGGGGAATAAGTTCGGTGGTACGGGTACATTAAAGTTAAAGATACCATCTTCCGTTGTACTGTTATAGTATTCTACCGAACCCGTCAATTTGTAATCTAACAAAGCGAAATCAAATCCGATGTTGAAGTCGGTTTTGGTTTCCCACTTCAAGTTTGGATTCGGGTTAGAAATCGGACCGAAGGATGGGGTAAAGGCACCATTAAAGAAGAAGTTACCCGCCGGGCCAAAACGCTGCAGGGATAACAAAGATTGGTTAACGTTGTTACCCGTCACCCCATATCCAGCTCTGAATTTCAGCTGGTCGAGGCCAGAGATACCAACTGCTTCCACCAGATCCACTCCGGCTGAAATAGCTGGGAATAATCCCCACTTGTTATCTGCACCAAAGCGAGACGAACCATCCCGACGCAGAGATGCGGTCATAAAGTAAGTATCGTTGACATTCAAGGTCGCCCGTCCGAAGAAAGAGACCAGTACATTAGTGTTCTTATAAGAGAATACATTACCTAAACCATTGGCAAAGTCCTGAGCAGATCCCAGATTATTGAAGGTAAAGGCATCCGTCAAGAAGTTACCCCCTTGAGCACCAAAGCCCTGGAAGGCGAAATCCTGATACTCATAACCCGCAAGGAATCCAAAGTTCACTCCGTTCGAAAATTCATTGTTATAATTTAACTCAAAACGGAATAATTGATCTTGGGATTCGTCATTTCTCCTTTGTGCTAAACCGTTACGGTTAATTCCGCTCTGGGAAAAACTGAATTTACTAATGTATTCCCCGAAGATTGTATTTGCACGTTGTGTAGAATAGAATAAACCAGCCGTCAGATTATCCGTCAGCGAATAGTCACCACGAATATTGAAGGCTACGGTTTTACGTTCATTCTCCCGCGTATTCTGTTCGATCATTGCCACTGGGTTGAAGTAATCAAACAACTGCTGCTGATAGTATCCCCCAAATTGCGTAAAATCAGGGTTATCCACATCCCGGACAAAAGGGGTAGTCGGATTAAATACCGTTGCGTAGCGGAAAGCTTCATTAAAACCTAAGTTTTGATCCGAAGTACTGGCCGCCAGGTTTGTTTGAATCTTTAGCCGATCATTCAGTGCACTAGTGGTCAAATTACCACGGAAGTTTAGACGGCTAAAGCCAGTCTCTCTTGCAATACCCTCTACATCCCGGTAGTTTCCGGAAATCCGGTAGCTGGTTTGTGCATTACCCCCACTTAGAGATAAGTTGTGGATATTAGAGAAACCAGTTTGCATTAGTTCGTCATACCAGTCAATGCTTCCCCCCAGATCTGTACCGGGTACGGGCCAATTGCGGTATTCTTCAGCACTTAGTACATCCAGGATACGAGCCGGCGTTTCAAAGGTCACTTGTCCGGTATAATCTACCTGGGAAGTTCCGGCCTTACCTCTTTTGGTCGTTACCACGATTACCCCGGCCGCACCACGCGTACCGTAGATCGCTGCGGCAGAACCATCCTGGAGAATATCGATAGAAGCAATATCCTGAGGCTCAACGGAGTTCAGGTCTCCCCCTAACACCCCATCGATTACAACCAGCGGAGAGTTGTTGGCACCTACCGAAGATAAACCACGCAGACGTACATTAAATCCACCATTAGGATCTGCCCCCGGACGAGAAATGACCAAACCTGCTACCTTACCTTGTAAGAGCTGGTTGACATCGTTCACGTTACCCTGGTTAAAATCTTCCGCTTTTACGGAAGTAATCGAACCGGTTACCTCTTTGGCTTTCGCCGTACCGTAACCAGTCACTACTACCTCGTCCAATTGAGTACCTTGTTCCAGTTGGACGTCCAATTGACCACCGCTGGCGGGAATGTCTACCGTTTCGGAGGTATACCCCGTGTAGGAAAATTCAATTTGAGTGGCATCATCGGGTACTGAAATCGAGTAGTTACCATCCAGGTCCGTTATGGCACCCGATGATGTTCCTACCACGAGTACATTCGCTCCGATGAGTGGATCGCCGTTCTCGGCGTCCGTAACTGTACCACTGATGGTTGTTTGAGCAACGGCAAAGTTCCATGTCCCTACCGCAACCAAGACCAACAACCACTTAAGTGTTGTGTCTAAATTAAGTTTCATCATACAATAAAGTTTAGTGATAAGTAAGTCAGTTATTATTAGTCTAAAATTTTATACAAATGGCCATATCCTGGGAAGCTACCTCTTTAACAAATAGGTAACGTTTCCCTTGATTATGGCTTAGCATTTTTCGGTTTGAATGTAGGACGGTAAGCACTATTTACCTTGGAAATAGTCTGTTTCTTTGACATGGTTTACTGGCTTAAGTTTCATACACTCTAACAAATGTAATCTAATTTGCAGAACAAAAAAAATATTGTAAGCTAAAGTTTAAGATTCCAAGACAAAATTTTGTTTGTAAACTATTGAAAATATCCTGCAGTCGACAATATCCCCTGTTTTGACAAGGTATCAACGAATACATAAAAGTTAAGGAAAGCTTAAAAACAGTTCCTTAATTCAATTCTCTTACCCAGATATTCCGAAAGCGCACCTTGTTACCATGATCCTGTAAAAGTAAGGGCATTTTTTGCGGATGCGGCGTATAATAAGGCTCACCTATATAAACAGCGGGGCCTTCCAGCTCAATATGATTCTGGATCAGAATACCATTGTGGAAAACCGTCAAAAAGGCCGGGCGCTCTAGCTCCCCATCTTCGTCAAAACGCGGGGCATTAAAGACCATATCGTAGTGCTGCCACTCTCCCGGCGGACGACTGGCGTTTACCATGGGGATATGCTGTTTGTATACCGCTCCGGCCTGTCCGTTTGGATAGGTCTCATTTTCGTAGGAGTTCAGAATTTGCACCTCGTAAAGCCCCATAAAGAAAACACCACTGTTAGAGTAGCCCTGGCCCTCTTTTCCGGGATCCACCGGCGCTAAAAACTCGATATGCAGTTGAATATCTCCGAAAGCCTGCTTGGTCTCCAAAGCACCAGTACCAGGATTGACGACCATAGCCCCGTTCTTAATTTCCCATTGGGGCGGCGTATGCTCTGGATGATTTACCTTGGCTTTGATAATGGACTCTACATGGTCCATACGGACACCGTAGTCATATTTTGGAGTATGCCAGGCATCCAGACTACTTCCATCAAAAAGCACGGTTGCATCCGAGGGTGGCGCCATGTAGAGGCCAGGACTTACTTTCTCCGGAACGGGTTCCCATTGCTCGGTGGCCTTCCAGGGTTCCGTTTTCCCTAATTCCTCCCAATCAATTTCTATCACTTCCTGTGCCATAAGTGCATTTGCTGATAATAATAAGGCTACAATCGATAATCGCAGTATATTCTTCATATTTTTGAGTAATTTTCTGATCATTTAAACAGCTCAGTTGTTTACAAATGTAAAATTTTCTCTCAGCATTTGCCTATTCGGCAAAATATTTTTTCTTAACTAAGATACATACAATACAAAACTCGAAATAATGAAAAACTATCTTTTTATTTTCCTGGCCTGCTTTTCCTTCCTGGTGAGTAACTGTACGCCCAAAGACTCCTCAGCGGAAAAGCCAGCAGAAGAAGAGACCATCACCGAATTACCTATGAATCGCCTGGAACTATCCCCACTCTTGGAACAAAATCCAGGGTGGTCGGAGTCGGGCAGTATACAGCTTGACCTGAAGGGAGCCGCCGAAGTACAGACTGACGAGGGCGAAGGCATACTCCTCAGCCAGGGAGCAGAAGACGGCTCGCCCAGTCTGCTAAACACCGATATTGAGCATCAGGATCTGGATTTAGAAATGGATTTCTTACTTCCAGAATCCGGTTCGGTAGAATTATTATTCCAGGGCAAGTATACCGTCACGCTAAACGATAGCTGGAATAATAACCAGCCCTATGCGGGCAGTATCGCCCAGCAAGCTCCGGAAGTCAATGCGATAAAAGCGCCCGGACTCTGGCAGAAATTCTCCGCCAGCTTCCACGCCCCGGATTTCGACCAGGAAGGCAAAAAAGTCGCTGATGCCTATCTGGAAGATCTGAGCCTGAATGGCATGCCGATCTTTGATAAAGTCATGCTATCGGAAGTAGAAGCCAGCCAAACCGGACCTTTTCAGATTCGGGCGACTCCTAATGCCGCTATTCGTGACCTCCAATACAAAAAATATGGAACCGATTCGCTGCGCCTGGAGAATATCCGCTACGAGGTATTCTTCGGGGATTGGGATGTATTGCCCGACTTCAGCAGCCTCGAGGTAGCGGACCGCGGGGAGGCCGATTTTATCGACGTGAGCGTGGCGGGGCAATCTGATAAATATGCCTTGAAGTTTTATGGCGAGCTCTACGTTCCCAGTGATGGAGAATATTTTATTCAGTCGACCATTGACGATGGTGGTGATATTTTCGTCGACGGAGCGCTGATCCTGCACAACGATGGGGAGCCCAACATCGGCACCGAGCAGACGATTACTACCTTAAGTGCTGGTAAGCATGATTTTGAAATGACTTACTTCCAGGACCACTGGGGTGCCGTGGCACTCATTACTTACGAAGGGCCGGAGATAGCCATGCAGTCCCTGGCCGCTGACCCACGGGCAGACCGCTGGCTGGAAAGAGAGCCACCAACCCTGGTCTTAGAAGATTTAGAAGCACCCGAGCTGCTGCGCTGTTTCGCGCATTATCAGGGAGAAAAGAGGACACACGTCATTGCCGTTGGCATCCCGACAGGGCCACACTATCTCTACGATTTAAACCAAATGGCCCTGCTCAAAACCTGGCGGGGTGACTTTGCCGACGTTGCAGAAATGTGGATCAACCGCGGGGAGCGTCAGCTGATGAAACCCCTCAACGCTGCGGTGGAATTAAGCGACGGTTTACCGGTGCTTGCGGGCAGTTTCCGCAATAAAGACTGGCCACAAAACCGTCCGGATGATTTCAAACGAATTGGCTACGATATCAACGGTGCCGGTTTACCCGTTTTTAAATATCAGATCGGGGAGAATACGGTCTCGGATCACCTGGAGCCCACCGAACAGGGCAACAGCCTACAGCGTACAATCGAGCGCGAGGGCAGCGATGACCTGGTAGTACGCCTAGCCCGGGGGGAAGAGATCGTCCAATTGGATAGTGGATTGTACTGTATCGATGGCAAATACTACCTGGAGGTACAGGAAGCAGACGAGGTATTCATCCACGAGGGTCGTTCTTTGCGGGCGAGCTTAACTGATACGTCGGTGCGCTATAACCTTATCTGGTAGGCTTCCGCCAAAAATCAAAAAAATTAATTGATCACCATTGAAAATTTATCATAATGCAAGTTTATAAAATCTTTATTTTTTCCCTCCTCTGCCTATTTTTTGGGCAGTTTTCACTGCACGGCCAAAGTATGCTCATGGGGAAAGAAAGTGTTTTTTATCCCATTGAAAAAGTACCCATTCCGGAAGACATCATACTCGAAGTGGGTGGCCTTACCTTCACCGACGATGGCAAAATGGGCGTTACCACCCGTCGTGGGGAATTGTGGGTCATAGAGAACCCCGGTTCCGAACAGCCCAGCTATACGCGCTTTGCGCACGGATTGCACGAGCCGCTGGGACTAACCTACCACGACGGAGCCTTCTGGTGTGTACAACGACCTGAACTCACCAAAATTACCGATACGGACGACGATGGCAAAGCCGATCAATATCAGCAGATCTATACCTGGCCGCTGGATGGCAATTACCACGAGTACGGCTACGGCCCTATGTTCACCCCCGAGGGAGATATGATCGTAGCGCTGAACCTGGGCTGGGTGGGCCGGGGAATCAGTAATTCTAAATGGCGGGGCTGGATGCTAAAGATTACTCAGGATGGAGAAATGAGTCCCATTGCTACGGGTATGCGCTCGCCAGCCGGAATGGGTTTTAACGCCAACGGTGAGCTGTTCTACGCCGAAAACCAGGGAGACTGGGTAGGCTCCGGCCGCATCACCCACGTAGAGGCTGGGGATTTCGTAGGTAACCCCGAAGGCCTTAAATGGGCCAATGAACCTAAATCAAACATCGATATTAATTTCGATGAAATTACGGATACAATGGGTTATACCCTGTACGAGTACGCACAGAAAAAATCGGGTATCAAGCCTCCCACGGTGTGGTTCCCACATACTTTAATGGGCATCTCTACCTCCGATATCATCCTGATCGAAGATGATCGCTTTGGTCCTTTTACCGGTCAATTACTAGTAGGTGACCAGGGCCATAGTAAGATTATGCGCGTCGCGCTAGAAGAAGTAAATGGCGTGTATCAGGGTGCCGTTTTCGGTTTTCGGGAAGGATTCGCCTCCGGTGTCCTCCGGATGATCTGGGGACCGGACCAGGACTTATACGTCGGTGGTACCAACCGGGGTTGGGCCAGTACGGGTAAAGATCCTTACGCGCTGGAACGCCTCCGCTGGACGGGAAGAACTCCCTTCGAGATGAAGGCCATCTCTGCTACCGCTGATGGCTTCGAGATTGAATTCACCCAGCCCGTTGACCGGGTAACGGCTGCTAATCCAGAAAACTACGAGATCGTGGATTTCACTTACAAATACCACCACTTTTACGGAAGTCCCGTACAGGATATGCAAGACCGCACCGTATTTAAGGTAGAACTTTCACAAGACGCACGCAAAGCCCGCCTCTACGTAGAAGGACTACGGCCCGGCTATATCTATGAGGTAAAAGTACCCGGCGTAGAAAATCAACAAGGGGAAAACGTAATGCATAATACGGGCTACTATACCTTGAACCAGATTCCCGGAGGTAGTCAAAGTCAGGCCACTCCCAGTGAAAATAGTTCTGCCGCAGCGGATGACGGCCGTATGGTAGAAGTAAAAAGCCCAAAAAGAGTCACCAAAATGCCCGCCAGCTGGACCAACGGTCCGGACGAAGAGCTGGTGATTGCTGCGGAGGCAGGTATGGTCTACGATAAAGAGCTCATGGTAGTTAAAGCCGGAAGCAAAGTCAAACTAACCTTTAATAATCCGGATGATATGATCCACAACCTGATCATCACCGAACCGGACGCAGCCGATGCCGTAGGGCAGGCCGCACTGGAGATGGGACTCCAGGGACCACAGAAAGGCTTTATACCGGATATGGAGGAAGTGATCTTCCACACCAATATCCTCGAGCCCAATTCCAACGATGTCATTTATTTCGAAGCGCCGAGTCAGCCCGGCGACTACCAGTACGTCTGTACTTTCCCGGGGCACGCAAGGACGATGCGCGGGATCTTGCGGGTGGAATAAGCCTCCCCTACACGGAGCTATTAACTAAGCGGAGAAAATCCTCCGCTTAGTTTACCTAATTAACAAAACACTCCCCTGGTACGCTTTTACTTCCTCATCCGGAAAGCGGATTTGTATCCGGTAAAAATAATTACCTGCCGGGGCTCCCCGCTGACGACTACTCCCATCCCATCCCTCAAATTCCCCAACTGCTCCACCACGGTGAGAAAACACCCGCCCCCCCCAACGATCCACAATATCGAAAGCCAGAATAGTGCCCCGGTCGCCCAACGGGGTGAAATAATCATTCATCCCATCGCCATTGGGACTGAAGGCAGTGGCTAAGTAGATATTCTTTGTTTGTCGGACCCCATAATCAACCACATCGGTAAATACACAACCCCGCTGATCGGTCACACTCAGCTCGACCTGACCGGCATTAATGGCCGATAAAGTGGAGATTCTACAATCTGTACAGTCCAGAGAATCGGAACCTGAACTAGACCAGCGAATCGACTCTATGGCTTCCAGATTATGTTGAAAGGAAAAGGACAACTGTTCTCCCAGCTTAGCTGTTTTCTCTGGGCCCAATTCTATAAAATAAGGCTCCTGGCGACGCTCCAACTGAATGGTATCCTCGACCGTAAAACAATCCGTGGTCAGGGTAAGGGTGTATTCCCCATTTTGGGTAACCGCGATAACCGAATCCGTGCTCCCCGTACTCCAGGTATAGCTGCCCGTAAGGGGTAAATGCAGATATGCGGTGTCCAAATCACAGGAATACTGTACATAATCTTCCAGGGCAAAACTATTGGCATCCAGGATTTCGAGTGCGTTGGGATCATCAATCGCCTCTGTTGCCTGATCATCGGAGAACATCCTAAATTCATAGGCAGCATATAAATTGCTTAGTTCCGCCTGCGTAAAGATCCGACCAGCCGTACCGGTCATTAATTGTACCCGCACCCGAATGGTATTATCGCCCACTAGCAAATTCCAATCATCAATCGCCAGTACATTGCTGCCCTGCCCACTGATGACTTCCAGGAAGTAGTCTTCCTGAGGTACTTCTACCTGCGTAATGATAAAGCCATCCGGAAAAGTATCGCGTAGGCGCACACCTAATTGTCCGATCCCTCCGGCGTTGAAGGCATGATATTCGACTGTAATCTCGCTACAGCCATCTACCGCCTGAGGTGCAAGTGTACGGGCAAAATCAATGGTATACGGGCAGGCGCAGGCATCCGTATCGCGTCCCCCCGGTACTTTCGTAAAACGCTCCGTCTCTCCCCTCCATTTATTGATGGTATAAATTGTCGTTTGTTCGGCACCTCCGCCATTTGCATTTCCCAGGCCATACAACTTACCCGTGCGGTCGAAGAATAAGCTACCAAACACTTCATTCACTTCTTTATAATTCAAATTAGTAAACACTTGCCCACCGTTTGTCTCTACAACGTGACGCCGAACCTCGTCAAAACTAAAGGAATTACTCGTTATGGGATCAATAGCTACATCGACCATAGCGACCGGGCGATCCGTATTGATCGGAAAGGACCCCAGCGGTTGCCCCGGATCGTTTACCCGAATAGAGTAGAGATTCTCATCAAGACCCGAGGTTTTATTACGCGCGACTAATAGCAATCGCTGGCCGTTGGCTGTCATGCCGCCACTGTAGATTTCATATTTTGGATCAATATCCTTTTTGCCCAGTGCCGTCAGACTACCATCACTGCCGATCCGCAATAGCTCATAGGTTTCAAAATCCAGTCCGTAAAGCATACGATCCCGTACATTATATCCCAGGGCGGTAATGTGCCTTCCACTTGGATTATCGAGAGGAAGTTCCCTGGAAGTGATCTGTCCCGTCAGTGGATTGATAGTTAGTTTATATAATTTACTCCCGACTACGGTATTCGTGCCTACGTAGTAAACCGATCCGTCACAGGGGAATTCCTGTGCCCGGAGACCAGGCAGCTGAGTAGCCAGACAAAAAAAGCTAATACAAACTATTTTTAGATATTGCATATCATTTTACTCGAGTTCTAACTGTAAGCCGATCGAAAAGGTTCGGCTGAGTGGATAAGAATTACGACGATCCATTCCCTGCACTAAAGGGGCTCCGGTATAGGCGAAAGCATTAAGTGGCGTGTCGGCAAGCGAATTACGAAGATTCCGATCCACCAGTTGGTTTCTGTATCAGGATCTACCGCCAGGGAACCACCAGCGCGGCGAAATTCGATGGCACTCATCATTCCCGGGTCGCGGGTCATCCGCTCTGAAGCCCTCATTTGACGATACCGGAGTTGTAATTTCCCTTCCTGACCCTGCCGGGTGTGAATTTGCAGAATGCCGTTGCCAGCACGCATACCAGACCAGAGAGAAGTTCCCGCTGCTACTAGTTCTACGCGCTCAATATCGGCCGGATGAATACCGCTTAAGTCTTCTACCGGCATCCCGTCTACCAGATAAAAAGGAGTGGGGTTACCAAAGGTTGTTAAGCCTCTAATCTGGCTATCAAAGACCCCATTTGGATCATTACCCGCCCGGGTGCTCAATAAGCCAGGCAGCTTTGCCTGCACTAATTGTAGCGGATCCCCCGATTGCGCCCAGCCCCTCAGGGGTAGACACAAGAGCAGTATTCCCAAATTTTTCACCATTGATTGCATATTCGTAATGCTTGATTTGATTGGTTCAGGGGTGAAGAAGAGATTCCCTTTTAAATTACAAAAAAACGGGTAAAAAAGGAAGCAAATTTCGTACCCCACCCAGACCCTTTTCCAGTATTGAAAAAGAGGTCGAATTTCTGCGGAATTATCACTTTTCTTTAGCCTTGTCTTACCAGTTTTTCAGTCCGGCCAGATAATACCAGAACAGGAAACCCAGCAGCAAGACCAGACCAAAGCTGCCTAGCCAGTAGGCGAGACGAGGCTTTTTCTTCAATTCTATATCTCCGTCCTTCCCCATCAGTACCATCCCTCCCCAATAGAAAGGATGCTGTTGAATGGAAGGGGCCGTAGATAAATAATCTAGTTTTGCCCTACGTAGTGCCTGGCTTTTGGGGAGCCCGGCTGATAAATACTGCATAAAAGATTCTGTAATCTGGGTACTTACTTTTTCATCGACCTTCCACAAAGACATCACAGTACTCGGACAACCCGCGTAGTGAATACTGTAGGCCAAAGAAATCATTCCTTCGCCGGCCTGAAGCTGCCCTACCCCACTTTCACATGCGTTTAATATGGCTAATTCTGCCCTGAGCGGGATAGCATATAGCTCATAGGCGTGGAGATAGCCGTCTTCTTTTTGCTCGCCCAGCTCCTTGGCCAGAATTAACCTGGAGCGGAGTGGGTCCATGGCATCGGCAATCGCATGGGTCCCAAACAAGAGTACCTTCCCTTTCTGAATACTTTCTTTGACATTGGGCTCGGTAGCGGACAGCCCCGTGTAAGTTTGATTTACAAATTGCTGTTTCAGCCGCTTTACCATCTTCAAAGACCAGGGTTGCCTTACCGTTGTTAGATATTCGTCATCTACCCACTCCAGACTATCTAACTGCTGAAGGTAAGACTGCTTTATCTGTTCTTCAAAACCCGGAGCTACCGCCACCATATTTCCTTGCCTGGTCTCTTCTCTTGGACTGAACAATATATTGGCGGATAAAGCATAGGAAATATTGTATGCATGGATCAAAAAACGCTCCGGAGTCGCCCCCCATGGCAGGGTTTCAAAATTTAAATAAAAGAGCATCCCTACCGGCACAATCGTCACGCGTGCTTGTTTGGAAAGTAAAGTTTCCAGGGGCTGCCATAAGGTTTCGAACAGATATGCCCCACTGCTGGTCAAGGCGCCTTTGTGTTGTGAAGAAATATCGGCTTTCCAATCCCAAACGGCGGTCTCGATCTTTTCTCTATTCCCCAAATAGACCAAATCCGTAAGATCAGGATTAATTATCAGGGCATATATGGCGGTATCGTCCTGCATATACTCCACCAGGACCTCATCCCTACCTACTTTGGCCTCTATTTCTTCAAGACCGGGTACCGTCGACCTGAATCTCAGATCGTAATAGTCAGGAAAGGACTCTGATAAATTCCGAACGTACTGATTCAAGTCTTCCTTCACTTTCAGCAATTCTGTTTTTGCAGAACTACCCGCCGGATCGTCGAGGAGTTGTTGATTCAGTTGACTGATCTTTTTTCTCAATTCCAATTCATTCTGTAAAAGGGAATCGGGAAGTCCGGCGTAGGACGCTACCTTTTCGTCTTGCAGATCCCTCAACAGGCAAGTTCTACCGTATTCTGTAAAATTAAACGCGGCATCCAGATACTCTTTTTCCTTACTTTGAAAATACAACTGCGCGTAGATTCCGATATTCCGGCTATAGACTTCCGCATTATCTTTGATGAGTATACTTTTGGTGTAGGGATCAATAAATTGCTGCCGGAATTGATCAGATAAGGTCAGATAGGCCTGGGAGTAATCCTCAAACTGCTCCAGCACGCCAGTCTGCCCGGTAGCTTTATATTTGCGATACAGATAATCGCCGTATTCGTTGAGTAACCACAGGGCGTTGGGGCTAAGTTGAAAATCCTGATCACCTGTTCGTAAAGCGTCTGAGGCATGAACCAGCTCCAAAGCTTGTGCAAAAAGAACATCTGCCCGAGACCATTGCTCTTCTTCGGCGAGCATCAGCGCTTGTAGCGCTAAATTCTGGGCATATTCAGAGCTATTGCGCATGCCTAAATTTCGATAAATCGCTGCTGATTGCCCCAGCAGGGATCGCGCCCTTGTCAAATTATTGAGCAAATAGTGAATATTGGCAAAATTGAAATAATGTACCCCCAGTGAGTAATCATTATCTGGCAGCAAGGAGGTAATCAGGCGATTTGATTTTTGCATGTATAGTTGCGCCGAATCTAAGTGCCCCATATTTTTATAACAAATAGCCGTATTTTCGTAATTAAAAGCTTCGCTTAGGCTACCCGAGCCGTAGTTATGCAAAATGATGGGTCGGGCTTTTTTTAAATACTGCAAGGTCTTTTGGTAATATCCACTTTCTTCAAAGGCAATTCCCAGCACCTCGTAAGGGCCAATTAGAGAATAATGCCGCGGATCGAACAAGCGCTCCCGGATTTCCACACAGGCCTCCAAATAGTTTTTGGCCTGACCGTAATCGCCAAGAAAATAATGGTAAATACCCAGGGCATAATACGCACTGGCCATACCACTTTCATCTTTTAGGGCCCGGTAGATTTTCAAGGCGCGTTCGGAAGCCGTAATCGCCTGGGAATAATTCTCTTCTGCGCGAAAAATAGCCGACAGATTAGACAGGGCCATAGCCAGATCGGTAGAGACCGGACCTAATTGCTTCTCGGCAATATCTTTAGATTTCAGATAGAATTGCTTGGCCTCCTGGTAGCGATTGGCCCGGTAATAACAGACCCCCATGCCATTACAAATATTCCCATACTTTACGCTGGTGGTATCCAGTTCCTGCTGGTAAATCTCGTAGGCTTGCTCTATGTAAGTAATACTGGAATCGTAAGCCGAAAGGCGCTCAAAGGTGAGCGCAGTATAATATAAGGCATCGGCAAATATCAAGGTAGAATCTGGTAAATCCGGCGCCAGTTTTACTACCTCCTGGTGCTGAGCCAGCGCTGCGGAAAATTGGGAACTACTGCGAAGGTACTCCCCCTTTCGTGTCAAATAATAGCAGTAGGCTCCCAGGTCCAGTTCTTGCGCTTTGGCCAACTTATCCCCCATGGTGACCAATGAGTCTGCGGCCCTTAGATCAGAACGTAAAACCCCCAGACTGATGAGGCCGGCAATCGCCCTGATCTGTACATTTGGCACACCGGTTTGGTAGGCTTGCTGGTAATAAATACCTGCCGAATCTACTTGATCCGCTTCGTAATAAGCCCCCCCTTTTTTCAGGAGTTCCGTCGGGGACTGCGCCCTGGATAATAAAGGAAAGAGGAGCAGAAGAACGAGGTAAATCCGCTTATCCATAAATCGCAATGCCCGTCTATTATTCATCATTCGTCTATTTCTCCATTAAATCCTCCGCCAGTAACCTGGCCTGGTCCATAAACTCGTGCTCCGGTTCGTTGAGTATAACCTGGACGAGTATCTGTGCGCGCTTCCAATCTTTCTCCCTAAGGGCTGCCAATACCAATAACCAGTCAGCTCTTTCCTGAAACCTGGAATTCGCTTGCGTGCTAAGCTTGCTTAGCGATGATCTGGCCGCCTCGGTTTGTCCCTGGTAAAGCAGGCTTGCCCCTAAATAAAAATTCAGGGTATCATTATTAGGATAATTACTTTCTATTTTTTGCAGTCTTTCTGCCGCCGACTGATAATCCCCTTCACTATAATAGGTCAGGGCATCGTTCAATTCGTACTCTCCGCCCTGACTCATCAATGCGGGAGGCCCCGGATCGACGTATTCGTATTCGACATATAAGCGATTAGCGCCCCTTTGGTTCCAGCCCAGATAAGCCACTACAATAAGGAGGACAGAAGCGGCGATGGCCATTGCGGTCCGGATACTTTTGAGCCGGACCACTTTGGCTTCTTTCTTGACAGATTTGGGTAATACTTCTTTGAGTTGTTGCCTAAGCCCGGCGGCTTCAATCGCCACCCTACTCTCCTGAAACCAACGAAGCTCTTCTTCCAGATTTCGGATACCCTCCTCCTCAGCTATTTGCTGGAGTTTCTCCCGGCTAATTGATCCTTCCAGGTAAGCCTCCATCTTTTCTATAAATGATTCGTTCATGACCTTTCTGTTTCGGGTTTGTAAATAGCCCTCAGTTTTTTCATGCAGCGGTATTTGGTGTTTTTGGCCGTTTTAAGGGTCAGGCCCAAACTGTCCGCAATTTCCTGGAGGGAAGCTTTTTGGTAATAAAAAAGGAGCAGTAGTTTTTTGCAGGAAGTCCCTAGCTTTTCAAAATTCTGTTCCAACTTTTCGACGCGCTCCCGGTAGGCGGTATCTTCTTCTACCTCTACCGCCTGTACTTGCGGATTATCCGCTATGGGCTGTGTATATTTTCGCTTCCGCAAACGGCTGATCCAAATATTTCTACAGAGCGTATACAAATAAGTGGAGATTTTTGCTTTGTCTTCCACCTTAAATTTCCCCTGAGAGATATTCGTCCATAAAGCAACCAGCCCTTCCTGAAAAACGTCCAGGGCATCCGATTCACTTCCACTGTTTTTACGAATCATCCCCAAGATACTTCCCTGGTACCTATTGTAGAGGTACATGAAAGTTTGATTATCCTTTTGGACGATACCTTCGAAAATTTCCTTTTCTGTCACGAACGTAGGCTTATGGTTAACTGAACATTACAGTTCCCTAATATAGGCCCGCCCTAGGAAATATCCAAAGTGGTGCTTTAACCAAAAAACGAATAGGGAAGTATCCCTAAATATATTCCTGGCCATTTCCTTGCGATTATTCACTACTATATCGCAGGAATGAGCAAAAGGTCATCATGAAAATTCAAAAAAATGGACATCTGTCGAAAAAACCGAAATAAGCAGGAGGTATTTTTTCTTATAGATTTTTTAGCACCAAAAGGTATTCATCGCTGCGCGCGACCAACAAATAGGATTCACCATTGATGTTTACCCGAGTAAAATCCCGGACTTCCCCAGAAATGCGGATGCCCGATTGCTGTGCTTTCAGCGGACGAAACTGACCCTGGCCATCCCCTAAAAGCAACAGCCCCCGACTGGCATCGTAAATCCCGATTTCCGGCTTAGCCCGGTGCAGATTGCCGCCCAGGAGGATATCGAGTCGCTCGTCTCCATTAAAATCGGCTACTTCAATGGCGTAAACGGGAGCCAGCTGCGCGGCCGTCGGGAGCGGTGTCAGGCGGAATTGCCCAGTGCCATCATTGAGTGCGATGGCCGTCTGCGTAGTGTACACTTCCGCATGAGCGGCTGTCCTGATCTGCTGCCGCTCAAAAATATCTTCAACGGTCTGTGCTTTGTAATCTTCGTAATAGAGGTATTTCTTTTTCAAACCGGGCATCTGCTTCACCAGATCGTGTCGCAGTACTAGTGGATAGGTCTCTTCTCCGTTGTACATGGAAATGATTTGCTCGGCGGTTCGATTACCATCAAAATCGTTGATCCACATTTCCATCGGTTTTTGGGCGGAAGCCTTCAGACGTGTATTCTCTCCGAGGTTACCCAGCACCAGATCGGGGTAACCATCCTGATTCAAATCTGCTACCTCCAGGGCACTCCAAAAGCCATTACTCTGATCCAATTGAACCGCCTTGCGGCTAAAAGTCCCTTTTTCGTTCTCCAGTATGGTTACGGGCATCCAGTCTCCCACTAGCACGATGTCGAGGTCATTATCCTGATCGACGTCGGCCCAGGCCAGATCGGTCACCATGCCAATATCCTGTAAATCCGGCGCGCGTTGGGCGGTGGCGTTCTGGAATCGTCCGCTACCGTCATTTTCCAATAAGAAGCTACTGACTGGCACACCGTAAACCCCCGCTTTCAGGCGTACCCCTACCAACAGGTCCTGGTCGCCATCCTGATCGTAATCGGCAGCGGCCACCGAAGAGCTGCTCTCCGGATCATTATGCGGAAAGCGCTGAGGTGATTTTTGAAACTTACCGGCACCGTCATTCAGGTAAAGTCGATCAAATAAAGCACCGGAGATTGGACTGAATTCATTACTGCCGCTAGTCACGTACAGGTCAAGATCACCGTCGCCGTCGGCATCAAAAAATAGTGCCTCCTGATCCTCCGAACGGTAATCCTGTTCAAAGGCAGCCTGTAGGCTTTTCACGAAAGTACCATTGGCCCGCTGCACCAAAAGGGCACCAGCCTGACCTGAAGCTCCTCCGATGTATATATCGTCCAGACCATCCTGATTCACGTCGCCCTTAGCCAGAGAAGGACCTTCGTTTGAGACCATGTGCAATAAGAGCTGGTCGCGATCAAAATCTGAGAAATCGCTTTCCCGGTGACGAAACTGAACGCCAAGGCTATCCTCCGGACGGGTAAATAACAACTGACCGGTCATCTCAGCAGTGGCCACCGGCTCCGGTGGTGCTTCGCGATTTGCATCGGCCTGACGGAGGATTAGCAGCTGATTGGTGGCGACGTTTTCCAGATTTGACCAGCTACCATCTGGCCAGCGCACCTCTAAGCGTTCTACGGTTTCTGCATCAGCCAGGCCAAAGTGTAATCGCGTATCTACACAAGACAAAAAGCCACGCATAGGCGCCACTTCCTGGTAATACTCCTCCCCCGCGTGATAAATGGTTACCTGCGCTCCCAGAGCCCTGGTATTTGCTCCTTCTCCTTCCAGGACAACCTGCAGATAGCGTGCCGGTGCGTCGCCTTCACTAAGCTGATTACGAAAAAGAAAGGGAGCCATGTTGAGGTTGTTGACCACCAGGTCTAAGTCGCCGTCGTTATCCAGATCGCCATAGACGGAGCCATTGGAGTGGCTCGGAATATTCAGTCCCCAATCGGCAGTAACGCGCTCAAAGGTCAGATTCCCCTGATTCTTAAAAGCCACATTGGGGATGCGCTCGGAAGGAATCCGGTCGATTAGCTCCAGGATGGCTGTTTCTTCCCGGTTTTTCAGGGCTTCTATCAACTCGGGATCATTGGAGTCGTAATTAATGTAATCCTGATCGAGCAAATCTTTGTAGATGCCATTGGAGACGTAAATATCTTTGGCTCCGTCGTTATCAAAGTCGGCGATCAGAGCGCTCCAACTCCAATCGGTGGCGTGTACATCAGCCAGGCGCGAAATCTCACTGAAGTGACCGTCACCCTGATTGAGTTGGAGGACATTACGGGTGAATTGCCGATGGTAACCACTTCGAATATTGAGCTGGTACTTACTCCAGTTCTCAAAAGTCATCTTGGTTTTGTAGCGCTCCTCGGAAGAGGGCAACATCTCCGTCACAAAAACTTCCGGGTAGCCATCATTATTAATGTCGGCAATGTCAGCTCCCATAGAACCCATACTCAGCTCACCCATTTGATTAATGATATCTTCCTTGAAGGTTCCATCCCCCTGGTTGATATACAGATAATCGCGCTCAAAGAAGTCGTTAGAAACAAAAATATCGGGCCAGCCGTCACGATTCACATCACCAATACTCACCCCCAGCCCAAAGCCGATCGCACTTCCGTAAATGCCCGCTTCAGCACTAACATCCGTAAATTTTCCGCCGTCGTTTCGGTAGAGTTTATTACCCCCGGAGGTATCGCGAATTTCGCGCAAGCCCGGACGCATATCGTAGTTTCCAACGGGTCGGAAAGAGTTATTTAACAAGTAAAAATCAAGATCACCATCTTTGTCGTAATCCAGGAAGGCGGCGTGACTGGCCAAGCCCTCGTCATCCACCCCGTATTCTTTGGCCCTTTCGGTAAAAGTCAGGTCGCCATTATTGATAAAAAGCTCATTGTAGCGTTTTCCTCCGCCGGGTTTGCCCGATTTGCAAACGTAGATGTCCAGCCAACCGTCTCCATTAACGTCAGCAAAACTGACTCCGGTGGACCAGACATTTGCGGAAGCAACCCCCGCCTGCTCCGTAATATCTTCAAACTGAAAATTTCCTTTATTCAAATAGAGTCGATTGTCAACGAGGTTACCACAAAAGAAAAGATCGGCCAAACCATCATTATTGATGTCGCCAATACCAACTCCAGCCCCATTATAGAAGTTGCGGTAGGTATACATATTAAACTCCGGTGTATGCTCTACCGTATTGATAAAATCGATGCCCGTCTGCTCACTTTCCATTAATTTAAACAAGGGCTTATTTGCTCCATCCCGCTGACAAGCCAGTAGACAGCAGGTACAAAGCAAGCATAAAAAGACAGAACGTATCATATTTTTTGTATTAGGGCTAATCCATCAAATCTTCCGCCGCCTTTTTGGGCGAAAGCCGATAACGCAAAATTTCCAAAGGAGCATTATTACGGGCGACAAAAAGTAATGGCCCTTCCGGTGTCGGGACCACTTCTACATCCCGAACGGCACCGTCCAGCCAGAGCCTGGCCGCTGCATTAGGCAAGGAAGTAAAATCACCGGTTTGCTCTCCCAACAGTAAAGTCCCCAGACTGGCGTCCATCCGGCCAATCGATGGTTTTACTTCGTAAAAATTGCCCGCCAGTAATAAATCCAGACGGCCATCCCGATTAAAATCGTCGGCCTGAATGGCAAATACCGGAGCCACCTGAGCGGCCATGGGTAGTGCTTTCACCTCAAAATCTTTGCCCCCCTGATTCACTACCAGACTACTGGCCAGGGTCTGCACCTCCTTGATCTGCACCCGCGCCAGGTCGGTCTCGTTAAAAACCTCAGCAAAGGTACTGGAAGCAAATTGCTCGTACCGCCGGAAGCGCTTTTTCAAGAAGACCAACTGTTTGGTAAGGCCATCCAGATCTTCGATGGTATATTCCTGACCATTTCGATAATAAGTCAAGATAGGATCACGGCTGAGGTTGCCGTCTATATCTCCCAGATACAGGCGCAGAGGCTCGTCCACACTGGGTCTTAAGGTACTGTTCCAGCCAAAGTTACCGACGATCCAGTCTTCGTCGCCATCGCGATCGTAATCCACTATTTCAATGGTATTCCACCAACCGGCGGTATGCTCCAGGGGCTCCATTACAAAGCCATCGGATTGCTGACGAAACAGCGTTATCGGCATCCAATCCCCAACGACGACCAGATCGGGATCACCATCCTGATCGGTATCTGTCCATTGGGCATCGGTGACCATCCCCAGGCCTTCCAGTTCGGGAATAGCCGTCTCATTGATGACAAACCGCCCGTCTCCCTGATTTTCGAGTAAATAACTGTCGGGGGAGAGCCCGTAACTAACCGGTACGGAGCGAATACCTACAAAAAGATCTACATCGCCATCCTGATCGTAATCTGCGGCGCGCAGACAGGCCGTCTGGCCATAGTAGGAAGGTAATGCTTCCGGTGCGTATTTAAATTGTCCCCGCCCGTCGTTGAGGTATAAACGATCCTGTAAAGCCGGATCATCGTGGTAGAACTCGTTACCTCCCGAGCCAATCAGCAGGTCTTCATCGCCATCACCATCGGCATCGAAAAAACAAAGCGCGGTATCCTCGTTTTTTCGGTGCTGATCCAGATCAGGAAGATTTATGTACTGAAATTGTCCAGCGGCGTCCTGCAACAGGAGTTGCCCCGTCTGACCGGTTGCGCCCCCAATAAAAAGATCCGTAAGGCCGTCACCATTCACATCCGCTCTGGCTAATTTCGGTCCCTGGGTAGAAAGCAGGTAGGGAATTAAGCCTTCTCGCTTGTTATCGTAGAATAAGTTTTCCCGGTGTTTAAAAGGCTGCGTTAATCGTTTGTTTGCTTGCGCAAAAAGGGGAGGCTGGGATTCAGTGGTCGGTGCTTTATCCTGTGCATTTTCTGCGGTCAGTTCAATTTGTTGATCGGCAGCGACGCCGGGGTAAACCGCCCACCGCCCATCGGGCCAGTTCACCCGAATGGAATCCACCCGCTGCGATGTTCCCAATCCAAAGTGCAAGATATAGCCCTGGCTGGATTGAAAGCCCCTGACGGGAGAAAGGGTTTGTACTTGTGATTCCTGCGCTGTCCATATCTCGATGCGGGCACCAATCGCGAAGGGGTTCCGGTCGGCACCTTTCAGCCTGATTTGCAGGAAATGATGTTCAAGCTGGGAGGCGGTCCGATTCCGGTGCAGAAAAGCCGTTTCGTTAATATTATTGGTAACCATATCGAGATCCCCATCGAGGTCCAGATCGGCAATGGCGGCTCCGTTTGAATAGGAAGCGGGTGCCTCTAGCCAGGTATCCCTTTTATTCTCCAGGGGAAATTTTCCGGTATTTTGATACAGGTAATTAGTGACTTTCCCATTGGGCATCTGGGCGGCCAGTTCCAGGTCGGTAGCTTGCTCCTGGACCTTTTGGGAAGCAATGAAATTGAGGTAATCCAGATTATTGGGACGTCGAATAATACCGTTGGTGATGTAGAGATCTTTCCAGGTATCGTTATTCAGATCAGCCATCAGGACCGACCAACTCCAATCGGTAGCATCGACCCCGGCGAGCTGTCCCTGCTCGCTAAAGCGCACCTGCCCCGCATCGTCTAATTGCTGATTCAGCTGTAACATATTGCGCGGCAACTGATCGTGGTAACCAAAGCTACGCTTGAAGCGATAAATATCGTAGGGATCACTGCCCTGTGCATTTTTTAGTTCGTATTCGGACTCGGGCTTCATATCCAGTGTCATCACATCCAGCCAACCGTCATTATTAAGGTCGGCCAGATCGCTACCCATGGAAAAATTACTGGTGTGTCCCGTCGCCTCGGCAATGGTTTCGCGAAAAGTACCATCGCCCTGATTCAGATAGAGGAAGTCGTTCTCGTGAAAGTCATTACCGACGTAAATATCCGGATATCCATTTTGGTCGACATCGCCAATGGTGACGCTTAGACCGTAACCGGCAATGCCACTGTTGATCCCAGCGGATTTACCTACTTCCGTAAAAATGATTTGCCCATCGGCATCGGGCCCTTCGTTGCGGTAGAGTTTGTCTCCGGCTTGTTGATTCGGGCGGCGGGTCAAACTGGTATCGCGGTAAGTCTCCGTGGAGTGTACAGAATGACAAAGCAGATACATATCCAGGTCGCCATCGCGATCGTAGTCAAAAAAAGCAGATTGGGTCGCAAATCCGGCGTGATCCAATCCGTAATCGGCCGCTTTTTCTGTAAAAAAAGGTATCCCCTCCCGAAGGCCCTGGTGGATAAAGAGCTGGTTTCGCCCCCGGAAGGCTTTATATCCTCCCACCTGACATACATAAATATCCAACAAGCCATCGCCGTTAACGTCGACGATATTCACGCCGGTAGACCAATTACCCTGCTGCGTGATTCCGGCCTGCGCGGTAATATCCCGGAATTGCATATCGCCCTGGTTCAGGTAGAGTTTGTTATCGCCCTGATTGGCCGTCAGAAACAGGTCGGGCAGACCGTCGGCATTCAGATCGCCGACCCCGACCCCTCCACCGTTGTAATAGTAGAGATACTGAATAATATTCATGCTGTCTGTCTCTTCCAGAGCATTAACAAAATCCAGTCTGGATTGGGCGGCGGGAACTAATTCCAGCAAAACCTGCTCCCGTTTTTGCTGACAAGCGGCCAACAAAAGCAAACTCAAAGCTAAAATACCGACGTTTATGCCTCCTTTTCTCTTCATCAATATTCGTAGACTTGCATGGGCTCGTCATTCTTTGCCACCAACAGCAGACGACGGCCATTGACTTCTATTTTTTCTATATCGCGCACCTGCCCTTCCAGATTCAAACCGGAATCCTGGGTTCTAATCGGCTGAAAAGTACCATCGCCATTTCCCTTAAGCCACAGACCGTAGCTAGCATCGTAGCGGCCTACCTCTGGTTTCACACCGTACAGGTTTCCACCTAAAAGGGCATCCAAATGCCCATCCTGATCAATATCTGCTATATGTATTCCGTAAACGGGTGAGAATTGGGCCGGTAGAGGAAGGGCTTCGATCTTAAAGGTGCCATCCCCATTATTCAACAGAATGGAAGACTGCAGATTATAGACTTCTTTGACCACGGAGGTACGCAACTGTTCAGGAGAGAAAAGATCCTTAATCGTTTGCTCTTTATAATCGTGGTATTTCAGGTATTTCTTTTTTAGCCCGGGTAACTGCCGGACCAGGTCGTGTCGCAGTACTAAGGGGTAAGACTCCTCCCCGTTATATTGGCAAATAATTTGCTCGGGCGTACCGTTATCGTCAAAATCATTGACGTACATGCTGATCGGTTTTTTGGCGGAAGCCGCAAAACGAGAATTCAGACCGTGGTTCCCCAGAATGATATCCAGATCACCATCCTGATCCACATCTGCCATCTCCATCGCATTCCACCAGCCGTGTGTTTTTTTATCTTGAATGGCCTTGGGAGCGGGCTTAAATGTTCCGGATTTATTTTCAAAAAAAGTAATCGGCATCCAATCGCCAATCACGACAAAGTCCAGGTCTTGGTCTCCGTCGTAATCTAACCAGCGTACATCGGTCACCATGCCAATGCGATCCAGGTCAGGGGCAATTTCGGGCGTGACGTTTGAGAATTGTCCTTTGCCATCATTGTTTAAAATGTAGGCGTTACCCGGTACACCGTAAAAGCCGGGAACCAGACGAATACCCACCAGCAAATCCAGATCGCCGTCCTGATCATAATCGGCCGCTTCCACACAGGAAGAACTTTCCATCCGGGAAGTAGGCAAAAACTGGGGAGAGCGGGAGAAAGTGCCGGCCCCATCGTTCAGGTATAGTTGATCTACCAATAACTGCTTGGTTACGGAGAACTCATTGCCGCCGCGTGCCACGTATAAGTCAAGATCACCATCGCCGTCGGCATCAAAAAACAGGCAATCCAGATCTTCGGAGCCGGCTTCCTGTCGAAAGAGGGCTTCGTTGGTAGAAGTGAAGTTACCGTCCGCTTGTTGTACAAACAGAGCAGCCGGTGAATTAGCCGCCCCCCCGATGAAGAAATCCTCCAAACCGTCGCCGTTTACATCGGCCACAGCGGTCTTGGGGCCTTCGGTAGAAGCCATGTGGTAGATCAACCAGTCGCGATCAAAATCTGCAAATTCATTTTCCTGGTGTACGTAGCCCCAATCTACCATTTGGGTAATGTCTTTAAAGCGTTTTAAGCCTGGTTTCTCTTTACCGGGCGCTACGGGTATCCGTTTTGCCGTTTTTTGATCAATGACTAAAAATTGATCCACAGGAAGATTAGTTTGAACGGTCTGTTGGTTATCCGGCCAGTATACGATCAGACTATCAATCCGATCAATGGTACCCAGACCAAAACTCAGTCGGTAATCGACCGAAGACTGGAAGCTACGCACGGGATTATTCTCGCGATAAAAGGTCTTGCCCCCCGCTTTCAGGGTGACGTTGGCACCGACTGCGTAAGGATTAGCCTGCGTACCTTTTAGCTCTACCGTCAAAAAATGGCGATCGGGATAGTGATAATCTGTTTCATTCTTAAATACGAAGGCTTCTTCGTTGACATTACTAACCACCAGGTCCAGGTCGCCGTCATTATCCAGATCGGCGTAGGCAGAACCATTGGAGTGGCTGGGTATACCCAGGCCCCATTCTTTCGCCACGTTGGTAAATTGCATGTTTCCATTATTCTTATACAGGTAATTTTCGATTGGGTTGGAAGGGATGATATCGATCAACTCCTTGTAGTTTACCCCTTCCTGGGTAACGACCTGCCGTACCACCTCCTCATTAGACACAAAATTGATATAATCCTGGTCCAGAATTTCCTGATATAGTCCATTGGAGATGTACAAATCCGAAGCACCGTCATTATCATAATCGGCGATCAGGGCTCCCCAACTCCAATCGGTGGCTTCGACGCCTGCCAAACGCCCGATTTCGCTGAAGGTCCCGTTGCCATTATTGAGTTGCAAAACATTCCGGGTAAATTGATGATAGTAGCCATTCTCCAGATTATACTGGTAGCGGCTCCAGTCTTCAAAGGTCATTTTCGTTTTATAGCGGTCCTCCTGTTCGGGAAGCATTTCGGTCACAAAAATCTCAGGATAAGCATCGTTATTGAGATCGGCCATATCGGCGCCCATGGAAGCGACACTCAGGGAATTGATCTGATCTTCTAGTTCTTCCTGGAAGGTGCCATCCCCCTGGTTAATGTACAGGTAGTCGCGCTCAAAGAAGTCATTACAAACGAAAATATCCTGCCAGCCATCCTTATTGACATCACCTACGGTAACGCCGAGCCCAAAGCCAATCTCGGAACCAAAGATGCCCACTTCTTTGCTTACGTCGGTAAAGGTTCCTTTGGCCTGTCCGGCCGGAGGGATTAAATCATTGCGAAAGAATTTATCTCCACCCAGCGAATCCCGGATCGGCCTTTGGTCTTTTTGCAAGTTAAAATCAAAGATAGAGCGGTAAGAATTGTTGAGCAGATAAACGTCGAGGTCGCCGTCTTTGTCGTAATCGAAAAAAGCCGCATGGGTGCCGTAGCCTCCATCGGCCAGACCGTAGGCTTCGGCTTGCTCCTCGAAGCGTACCCCGGGAAATTCGTCGCCCGATTCGGTAGAGACGCCCTGATTGATATAGAGTTCGTTTTGTTTGTTGTCTCCTTTGATATCACCGGAATTACAGACATAAATATCCAGCAGACCATCTCCGTTGACATCCGCCATAGCCGCTCCGGTCGACCAGGCGCGCTGTCCGGCTACGCCAGCTTCCTGAGTTACATCCCGAAATTTAAAATCGCCTAAATTCAGGTACAGGCGATTCGATTCCATATTCCCGGTAAAATAAATATCCACCAGCCCATCGTTATTCACATCGCCGATGGCAACACCACCTCCGTTATAAAAATTACGGTAGGTATAGATATTGAAGTCTTTATCATAAGTCAGGGTATTGACAAAATCAATATTCGTCTCTTCTCCCGCCAGTCTGGTGAACAGCGGAGGCTCCGTCGAAGCTTGATCGGACTGGCAAGCAGTAACCAGACATAGCCCTAAAACCCTAAAGAACCAAACAAAACTTTTTCTTTTTTTAATCATTTTATTTTGCATAGCGGAAGACGATTTTTCGAACAGTAAACAAACATACGGTTTTTGCGAAAGCCAGACCGGGCCAAATGGTTGGTTTTTTGTAATTTAAAAAGCAAACCGGGTGATTTCACCACAGTAGGTCAACACCTACGGCTATCTTATCGTTTTAAAACCGGGATAAAGCCTCGCTTTTATTAGGCTTTATTCTAAACGTCACAATGTGCATTGATAGATATGAGAAAAGGGCTACTACTTTTATTGGTTTTTGGATGGAGCTGGTTTTACCTGCCGGGACAGGTAATTGGGTATGGCCCCATTGAAATGCCCCGTGATGATAAGATAGAAATTCCCTTTGAGTATAAGAACGATCTAATCATTATAAATGTCATTTTCAATCGCATATTTCCCCTACGTTTTATTTTTGACACCGGAGCGGAATACACTATTCTGACCCGAAAGGAAATCACCGACCTGCTAGAAGTCAATTACCGCCGTAAATTCACCCTTTACGGTGCAGACCTAAGCACAGAACTGGTTGCCTACCTGGCGCAGGGTATCAATCTCGAGATCAGTAATCTTAGACTACCCAATCGAAATGTACTGGTGCTGGAGGAAGATTATTTTAGCTTCGACAAATTTAGCGGGATCGACATCCATGGTATAATCGGCGCCGACGTATTTCGACGCTACGTCGTGGAAATCGACTACACCCGGGAGCGGATCATCTTCTACCATCGGGAAGACTTCAAAGAGCCCGGAAAGAAATTTAAGTCCTATCCCGTTGAGTTCCACCGTAGCCGCCCCTACATTACCGTCCCCGTTAAGTCCGCAAATGACAGTATCGTACAGACCAAATTACTAATGGACTCTGGATCCAGCCTGCCATTGATCCTCTACCCAACCACCTCTTCGGTCTTGGAAATTCCGGATAAAGTAGTACCCGGGCAATTGGGTTTGGGACTGGGAGGCTTTCTGGAGGGGGTAGTTGGCCGGGTGCAGGAAATTGACATTGCCGGCACTACCCTACCCGATGTCGTTACCAGCTTTCAGGATTTGGGGGCGATTCTCGATTCCTCCGCTTTAAATAACCGCAATGGCATTTTGGGAAACCAATCCATGCAACATTTCCACGTCATCCTTGACTACGTAAAGCAAGAACTCTATCTGGCCCCCAATAGCAAGAAAATCCCGGAGTTTAAATTTGACCGCAGCGGCTTGTTTGTGATAGCGAGTGGAAAATACCTGAATGAATTTCAGGTAGCTTCGGTCGTACAGGGAAGCCCCGCCGACGAGGCGGGCCTACAAAAAGGAGATTTGCTGGTCCGCATCAACTGGATTCCCTGCAGCTTGATGAGTCTGGGCAATATCCAGCGAAAATTCAAAAAGCGGGTAGGCAAGACTTTCAAAATCGTATTCGAACGCGATGGGAAACGCTATCGAACCCTTTTAGAGCTGGAAGAATTGATCTAAAGCGCTATTTTTCTGCAAATTTTAGGGGATTTCGGGGAAATCTCTGGCTCAAGCCTTTTAAATATTAATAATAAGGCCTATCTTTGCAGCCGATTTTTTGACTAAGATTAAATGTAAAGAAATGTTCGCAATTGTAACTATTGCTGGTCAGCAGTTCAAAGTCGAGGAAGGGCAAGAGCTCTTCGTCCACCAGCTGGATGCATCAGAAGGCGATAAAATCTCATTCGATCAGGTACACCTGATTGATAATGATGGCGCCGTAAGTATTGGTAAGCCGACCGTAGATTCGGCCAGTGTAAGCGCTACGGTGCTGGGTCACGAGAGAGGTGACAAAGTAATTGTATTTAAAAAGAAGCGCCGTAAAGGTTACGCCGTAAAGAACGGCCACCGTCAGCGTTTCACCAAAATCCAAATTGACGCGATCGCCGGCTAATTACAGCCCGTCGTCATTCATTTTTAAACGGAAAAAATTTAACAATCATGGCTCACAAGAAAGGTGTCGGTAGTACGGATAATGGCAGAGACAGTAACAGTAAACGCCTTGGTGTAAAATTATTCGGCGGTCAAACGGCTAAAGCCGGTAATATCATCATTCGTCAGCGCGGTACCAAGTACCACCCCGGCGAAAATGTATACATGGGTAGAGACTTTACGCTACACGCACAGGTAGATGGAACCATCTCTTTTCGCAAAAGACGTAATAATCGCATGTACGTCAGCGTAATGCCCAATGGTGAAGTAGAAGTACAAACCAAAGCTGCCCCAAAGGCAGCACCCGTAGCTAAAGCGCCCGCAGCGCCGAAAGCAGAAGAAAAGAAGGCGGAAGCTCCGGCTAAAGAAGAGAAAAAAGAAGCACCAAAGGCAGAAGCGAAGAAAGCCCCCGCGAAAAAAGCGAGTGGTAAAATCGAATTGGCCAATGGTAAGAAATTCAAAATGGATGATCTGAAGATCGTGGAAGGCGTTGGTCCTAAGATCTCTGGTCTGCTGAACGAAGCGGGTATCAATACCTGGGAAGAACTGGCCGAAGCCCCCACCGAAAAAGTACAAAAGGTGCTGGATGACGCTGGTCCCCGCTACCGCATGCACGATCCCGCTACTTGGTCAAAGCAAGCCCGTATGGCTGCCGATGCCAAATGGGACGAACTGGTGGCTTACCAGGACGAACTGAAAGGTGGTAAGGAAGAGTAATTCCTTTTAACACTTCATTTGCAAAACTAGATAGATTAGCTATCTTTACGATACAATAGTTTTAGTTTTCATAGCTTTATTTATTAGCCTCGTCTACTTAAGACGAGGCTTTTTTTGTGGTTTAGCCCTTTCAGGGTTACCGGTGACTGCGGAGCGGCCACTTATCATTGAGGCGGCTGAGCGTAGGGTACCCTACGCTCTTGTGGTTTATTTGCCTATGGTCAATTGATGGATGGCCAGGATTTGATTCACCAATTCTACCTGTAAGTCGTAGTACTTGGTGTTGCGCTCCTCCAGGGCGGTGAAGATGGATTGGAGCTCTTCTTTCGTGATATAGCGGGGTGTCGACACAATATTATGTTTTTATTAAGCAATTTCAGCGGTTTCGTAGATGGATAATAAGGCATTGGCCTCCCGACGCGCTTTGGGAAACTGATGATGCACCAATTCGTAACTAAACAAAAGGGCATATCCACCCAGCAAAGCCAGCAAGGGGGCTATCCAGAAATACGCCTGAGACAGGTCCAGCAGGTCTGTCGAAACCAATACTTGTAGCAATAACATCAATAGATTAATACTCGTCAGGCCATTCTGCCATTGCACATCAAGGGTCAGTAACTTTTTTGATAATCCCCTGGCAAAACGTCGCTGTTGAAAAACCGCGTTTATAATAATGAGATCCGCAGCCAAAACAATCCCGAGAATAATATACAGGTCGTGTGGGGAGTATTGGAAGAGCAAGGATAATAATATCAAAGCCGGAAAAACCAAAAACAGCCTGGGCAACTGTAGCCAACGGAGCAAGCGTTGGTGCAAAGACCGTAGTCCCCGCCTGGTCAATTCATTCGTTTTCTGTTCGGTTAGCTTCCCAAAACCAAAAATACCAAACTTTTTATACTCTACTTGTAAGGCTTACCCCAGTGATCGCTGTGGATGCACCTGCCATTGCTGCTCAATTGAGGTAGCCAAATGATCAACCAGCTCTACCTGTAAATCAAAATGTCTGAGGCGCTTGCTTTTTACAAAGGTGAAAAGGGTTTGGAGTTCTGCCTTGTTGAGATGTCGAGGCTTTTGCATAGTTAGTTTTTTTGAGATACCAGCGTGGCGTCTGTACTACCATTCAATAATTGTTGGAGCTGCTGCATGAAGGCCTTCAGGTCTTCTAGCTGGCTCTGGGTCTCCTTCGTGCCTTCTTCGGTGAGTCGATAATACTTACGTACCCGGTTTTGGTACTTCTTATACGCTACCGTCAGCAGGCCGGAAGCTTCGAGCTTATGTAAGGCCGGATAGAGTGCCCCTTCATTGATTTCCAGCTGGTCTTGCGTCAAGTCTTTCACCTTTTGCACGATTTCATAGCCGTACATTTCATTGTGGTCTTGCAGCAGCTTCAGGATGATCGTACTCAGGGTGCCTGACAGTAATTTCTTATTCATATCATGAATATACCTAAGTAATTTAGGTAAGTCAAGTTTATACCTAAATTAAGTAGGTGTTAGCACCTACTTTTCGATAAGTCCCCCCAACTACTCTACAATCGACTATGAAATACTGCCGTTGAGCTACTATCTTGCCCCATGCCTCAACTATTTGAGATATTTAGGCATTATCCTAGAGATAATGTTCGATGCATTGTCACCAACTAAACGAATACAAAAGGAATAGTATATGAAGATCCGAATGTGGCTGCTAGCCACCAGCTTATTATTGTTTTTCGGCTGCAGCCAAAAAGAAGAAACCGCCGCCGCCAGTCCGACCGCCAGTCAGGGGCCCCAATCTGCCCTGATTGATGCTTTTGTCACTACCCCACAATATTTAGAGCAAATCATCAATGCAACCGGTAACCTAATTGCCTACGAATCGATAGAAATACGGCCTGAGCGCTCTGGCAAGCTGGTGAGCCTGGATTTCAGAGAATCTAGTTACGTGAGCCAGAATACGGTTATCGGTCAGGTAGATGACTCCGAGTTGATCGCCCAAAAGGAAAGATTAGCCGTCAATCTGGAACTGGCCGAAAAAGAAGTAGCGCGGGGTAGAGAGCTACTCGCCATCCAGGGGATTAGCCAGGAGGAGTTAGATCGGCTGATCAATACAGTAGCGGATATTAAGGCAGAGCAAAGCATTCTGGATATTCAGATCAACAAATCAAAAATACGTGCGCCTTTTTCTGGTGTGTTGGGTTTGCGCCAGGTCAGTCAGGGGGCTTATGTTACGCCCAATGATGTACTGGTTGATCTCAAGCAGATCAGTCCGATTAAACTGGAATTTGAAGTACCCGAACGTTACCTTACAAAGGTAAAAGAAGGACAGCCCCTGGAGTTTACCATCGTAGGCTCTGATCGCGTTTTTACCGCCCGGGTATACGCCATTGGCACGGAGATATCCCCGCTCACGCGTACTTTTAAGGTAAGGGCTTCCGCCAAAAACCCAGACAATCTTCTTAAACCGGGACAGTTCGCTAAAGTCTCTCTGGTCACGGGTACTAAGCAAAATGCTATTTTGGTGCCAACGGATGCGGTGATTCCCGTACTCGATGGTAAACAGGTATACCTGTTGCGTAATGGGCGCGTTATCGCCCAAAAAGTCATTAGTAACGATCGCTCTTCCAATATGGTTGAAATTGTAGAGGGGCTTAGTGTTGGAGATACGATCGCCGTCGGCGGGCTTCTGGCCCTTTCTGACGGTGCAGCCATTCGTATCAATGAGATAAGAAAAGATACTACGATGCCCGCCGGTGAATAGCCTGATAAGGGCTACTCTGGCAGCTGGATAAGTAATTGACCAATATTATGTATAAGTTTAATTCAGAGCAATTTTGAGTTTCTACGAGGCAAAAAACGTAGCTATAGCCTTAGCGACAGCGAGACTTTTTAACGAAGTATAAGCACAAAAGGGCCTGAAATAGGATATAGATAATATTGAACGATTACTTAAGTAGCAAGTCACCAATTAAAAATAAATAAAGATGAGTTTATCATCCGTCTCCATTAAACGTCCAGTCCTTTCGACTGTGATCTCTCTGGTCATCCTGCTCTTCGGGCTGATTGGTTATACTTACCTCGGACTACGGGAATACCCGGTAGTAGATCCGCCCGTGATCTCCGTATCCACCAGCTACGTCGGGGCCAATTCTGAGGTAATTGAATCACAAATTACCGAGCCTCTGGAGGAAAGCATCAATGGTATTGCCGGGATTCGTTCGCTCACCTCTACGAGCTCTAATGGCCGAAGTACTATCCAGGTGGAGTTTAATTTAGGAACTAATCTCGAAGCCGCCGCTAACGATGTACGCGACAAAGTGTCACAGGCGCAGCGTCGGCTACCGCCCGATGCCGAACCGCCAACGGTGACCAAATCTAATAGCCGGAGTTATATCATGGCCCTCACGATCCAGAGTGAGAATCGAGATCTGCTTAGCCTCAGTGAGATTGCCTCTACCATATTTAAGGAACGCTTACAAACCATTCCCGGCGTATCTTCGGTAGGCGTATGGGGAGAAAAGCAGTATGCGATACGGATTGATCTGGACCCGGCCAAGCTATCCGCCTACGGCCTTACCCCACTGGACGTACGTAATGCCGTCCAGTCCCAGAATCTGGAGCTACCTTCCGGTAAAATCGAAGGCGCCCGCACAGAATTAACTATACGCACCTTTGGCCGCTTAAACAATCCAGCAGAATTCGCGGAAATGGTGATTCGCGAAAGCGATGGGGTGATTGTGCAGCTAAAAGATGTAGCGGAAGTATACCTGGGCCCACGTAACCCGGATTCGGTATTGCGGGGCAAGGGGAAACTCAAAATGGTTGGCCTACCCGTCACGCCGCTACCCGGCTCCAATAATATTGCGATTGCCGATGAAGTGTATAAACGGGTTGAACAGATCAAGGCAGATTTGCCGGAAGACATTAAAGTAGGTTATGCCTTTGACAATACCACCTCGGTCAGGAAAGCCGTTAGCGAGGTACAGGATACGGTGCTCATTGCCTTTTCGCTCGTAGTGTTGGTTATTTTCCTGTTTTTACGCAACTGGCGTACAACGCTGATTCCCGTGCTGACCATTCCTATTTCTTTGATCGGCACCTTTTTTGTCATGTACATTTTTGGCTTTTCCATTAATATCTTGACCTTACTGGGCATTGTTCTGTCCACGGGGCTGGTCGTGGACGATGCCATTGTTATGTTGGAAAATATTTACCGTCGAATTGAAGAAGGGCAAAAGCCGATCCAGGCGGGATTAGACGGGGCCAAGGAAATTTATTTTGCGATTATTGCCACCAGTATTACGCTGGTAGCCGTTTTCTTACCCATTATTTTCCTACAGGGACTCACCGGGCGATTGTTCCGGGAATTCGGTATCGTCGTTGCGGGAGCGATTGTCATTTCGACCATTGTCTCCCTTTCGCTTACCCCGATGATGAGTTCGCGGTTTTTACGCAAGTCAAAAGGACAATCCAAAGCCTTTAAGGTCACCGAACGCTTTTTCGTGGGGATGACCAATCTGTACAACCGCAGTTTAGGTGGATTTATGAAGGTAAGATGGCTGGCCTGGCCCATTTCTTTAGCCGCCGCTGCTGGCATATATTTAATAGGAAATAATCTTCAATCCGAACTCGCTCCCCAGGAAGATAAAAGTAGTTTCCGGATCTTCTCGACAGCACCCGAAGGGACCACTTTCGAGGCCATGGACGAGTACCAGATGAAAGTGCTGGATATCGTGGATACGCTGGCCGAACGGCAAGCCTATATATCGGTCACCTCCCCTACTTTCACTAGTAGTGGTGCCAATTCGGCTTTCGTATTTATGTCTTTAACCCAGCCGGAAGAAAGGGAGCGCTCTCAGGATGAAATCGTTAAAAGTCTGTATCCAAAACTTGGGCAGCTGCCTTATGCCCGAACCTTCATTTCCCAACCCCAAACTATTACCGTTGGTGGGGGCTTACGCGGGCTGCCGGTACAATACGTGATTCAGGCACCCAACTTTGAGAAGCTAAAAGAAAAGTTGCCCGTCTTTATGGAAAAAGCGGAGCAGCACCCCTATTTCGCCGTAACGGATCTGGATCTAAAATTCAACAAACCCGAGTTGCACATAAAGATCAACCGGGAGCGGGCCCGGGCACTGGGGGTTACGGTGCGAGATATCGCCGAGACCCTATCGCTTTTCTACAGTGGCCAGCGCTTCGGGTATTTTGTCCGTAACGGAAAACAATACGAAGTGGTGGGTGAAGCGAGTAAACAATTCCGCAATGACCCCAGTGATCTGACCAATATTTATGTTCGAAATAACCAGGGCCAGTTGATTCAACTTAATAACCTGGTCAGCTTTGAAGAGGAATCTAACCCCCCGGCTTTATATCGCTACAACCGCTACGTTTCTGCAACGGTCTCTGCGGAGTTGAAGGAGGGCTACACCATCGGTCAGGGGATTGAAGCCATGAACGAGATCAAAAATGAAGTATTAGACGATAGCTTTCAATATGCCCTTACGGGTGCCTCTAAAGACTTCCAGGAAAGTTCGGGAGGCCTTTATTTTGCCTTTATTCTGGCTTTGATCCTAATTTACTTGGCCTTGTCGGCACAGTTTGAAAGCTTCTTGGATCCACTCATCATCATGTTTACGGTACCCCTGGCTCTAACCGGAGCCTTATTAGCGCTCTATTGGGGAGGGCACACTTTGAATATTTTCAGTCAGATCGGTATTATCGTTCTGGTGGGTATTGTGACCAAAAACGGGATTTTGATCGTAGAGTTTGCCAATCAGAAAAAGGCAGCGGGTCTGTCTATTAGAGAAGCCGTTATCGAAGCTTCTACGCAGCGACTACGCCCTATTTTAATGACCAGCCTGGCCACTGTTCTGGGTGTCTTGCCCATCGCCCTGGCGCTGGGAGATGCCGCTACCAGCCGCATTCCGATGGGCGTAGCGATCATTGGTGGATTAATCTTTTCTCTTTTTCTTACGCTCTACGTAATCCCGGCTATTTATTCTTTCTTTAAGCGGGACCGGAAGAGTTCTTTTGAGCGCTACGAGGAAGAGATGAAGGACGAGGCGGCTGCACTGGAAAGCGTTTAACTAACCAAAAACAAATAATGAAACGACTAAACTATATTATTCTATTTCACTTTATCCTGTTTATCTCCTTCGCTGCGCAAGCGCAGGAAACACTAGCCCTGGAGGATGCGATCCAGGAAGGACTGGAAAACAACTATGCTATCCGAATTGCTCGCAATCAGGAACAAATTGCGGATAATAGCAACAATCCAGGGAACGCGGGGATGTTACCTCGGGTTTCTGCTACGGGAACTTTCAATTACACGGTTAACAATACGCGTTTAGAATTTTTCTCTGGCGAATCGCAAGTGAGGCCTAATGCAGGGAACACTTCTTTCCGCAGTGGTCTGGCAATGAACTGGACCGCCTTTGATGGGTTTCGAATGTTCGCCGCTAAAGATCGCTTGGAATTAGTAGCTACCCGTAGTCGCACCTTCACCCAAAGTGCTATGCAAGATTTGGTCACGCAAATTCAAACGGCCTACTTTGGTTTGATTCGCCTCAGACAACAAATTGATATAACCGAACAAGCCATTCAATTAAACACGGAGATTAAGGACCTGGCCGAAGCTAAATTAAAGATTGGTACGGGCACTTCTTTAGATGTCCTGCAGACCTCCACCCGATTAAATGCAGATAGCTCTACCCTGGTTAATCTACAGGATCAGTTAGCGCAAGCAAAAATTGGTTTAAACCGACTTTTGAATCGCGATCCTGCCACTAGCTTTTTAGTTCCATCCGAAGTTCCTTCGGCTATTCTGCCTACCTTGACGGAGTTAACCCAATTGGCACTAAGACAGAATTTTCAAATCAAGTTACTCAATGTTGACGAACAGATCGCTTTAGCTCAAATCAAAGAAGTCCGGTCGGGTTTATATCCATCGGTCAATTTGACGGCAGGCTATGATTTTAACTGGTCAAGAGCGGAAGCCGGCTTTTTGGTATCTAACCGCTCCTTCGGCCCAAGTATTGGGATTAGCACCAACTATGATCTATTTCCGGGCCGGAATCTGAAAAAGGACATCGCCAACGCAGAATTGATCCAGAAAAACATTCAATTAGACAAACAAAATCTGGAAGCGGACATTGAAGCAGATTTGGCCATACTATACCAGCAATACCAGGCATTGGGGAATTTACTACAGGTAGAAAGCCGCAGCCTGACCACTGCCGAAAAGAACACGGCACTGGCTGAAGAACTGTATCGTTCCGGAAGGGCAACCAGTTTTGAAGTCCGCGAAGCTATCCTGGAAGAAACGCGCGTACGAGATCGGCTTAGTGATGTACAATTTCGACAAAAGCTGGCCGAAATTCAACTGAAAAGTATCGCGGGTATACCGCTTTATTAATTTTTCTTAGAGTACGCTTTAAAGGAAAACGGGCTGACTTCCGCTTGAAAGTCAGCCCGTTTTCATTAAACCTACTTACTTTTTATCGCTTCGCCTCTTGATTATTAATCAGCTGCTCCACCTGAAAAGTCTTCAGGTTCTTTCCAATAATCATTCGGTCGCGATCCAGAACATACATTTCCGGCGTCTTATCTACAAAGTACTTGGCATAGATAGAGCGATTAGTAGGATCGTGAACATTTACGAAGTCCTGCAGGCCTACTTTCTGGATATAATTTTTCCACTTGCTATCATCCGTATCGATGGCGATGGCGAAAACCCCAACCATCTTTTTATTCTTATCGTGGTAGGCCTTCAAAAGGGGGGTCTCTTCCTGACAATGCTCACATTCCGGATTGTACATGTATACAATGACGTAAGGCTCTTTCATGTCGTAAATAGAATAGGTTTTGCCATCCGGGCCGGTGGAGACTACGTCCGGTCCTTTTTTGCCGACCAGGCTAGCCTGCATTTCCGAAGCTCTTTGCTGTAGCCCCTGAATTTCAGCAGGCTCTGACCAAAAAGCCTTTTCGTTGGTAAAGTAATTCTGAACCATATGAACCAAAACGGCCTCTGAATCCATCAAAGTTGTTTTGGTCGGTTGGTACTGAATAGCCACCCAATTCACAAAGAACTTAAAGTACTCCGGATGCTTACCATTGTCCACTTTGGCGATCAGGCGGTCGGTGGAAGCCGCAATAGAATCCGGCAACTGCGGGGTCAATTCGGTAATATAGCGATTCAATTTATTGAAAATAACCGGTGTACGCAGCAAGCGCTGATCGTTGAAATTTACATTATCCCAGAACTGCTGACGGTATACATAAACCTGTCCCTGCTCATCCAGACCGGGATTATTTGCTTTAATTTTTTCGATATCAGGATTCTGACCAGCGCTTTTGAAGGACGTAAAGAAAGATTGCGGAGCTTTCGCAAAAAGCTCTTCCAGATAGGTTTGACGGGAGGCAATCAATTCTTTACGCTCTTCAATAAGTTCCTCGTATTCGGCTGTACCTTCCTCCAGGGACTGTATTTCGGTATCCGTAGCGCGTACCTTATTATTTAGATCAGCCTGAAAGCGTTGGCTGTCATAAAGCAGTTCATTATCAATACTACCCTCCACTTTGGTGCTGTACGTCAGATCACCCGCGGTAGTCGAAATGGAAAATTCCTGATCTTCGCCCAACAATAACTGCAAAGTAGACCGATTGGGAAGGAAAACGAAATAGAAACCCTGATCATAACCCGGGTTTTGCTGAAATCGAACTTTCCCATTTCGAAGGTAAGCAGAATCTACCCGAAACTGTTCGGTCTCAAAAAAACCAATCAAAAGGGCTGGCCCATCGGCCATATCATCGATAGTGATATTAATATCAGCCGGACCGACCGGGTCAATACCAGAAGAAACATTACTAACGGGATCCGAATTGGAAATAACGGGAACAGCCGTAACTGAATTGCTATTTTGTGAATTAGTCGGCTCACCACCGCAAGCATATAGCATGAAAGCTAATAAAATAAAATAATAGATGCGCATAGTCCTATTTTTGGGGCAAAAATAACGAAAAATAACGGTTATCCGCTGTAGAATTGTATAATCTGTATAATTGCTATCAATAAAAATAAGCCCCCCAGAAAATAGTTGAGATTACGAGCTAAAAAATAAGCATTTTTTTCAATCCAGCCTGCTCCCAAAACATATAAGACCAATGCACTTCCCGAACCAAGGGTTAGGCCCCCGACAAAAAAGAAATAAACGGGAAAATAAATAGTAATATAGCCACTGCTTTCCAGCAGTGTACCGGCAGAAAGATAAAAAGGTATATTCAGGAAGTTCATGGCGGCAATACCCATACCCAGCATAATTGGAAGCCCATCCCCCGTTTTCGGTTTCTCGGGAGCTACCTTTGAACGGACGGCCTGAAAAAAGAAGACGATACTCAAAAGTAAGAAGATAAATATACCTGTCCCTTTTAGGATGTCTACCACCTCGGTATGTCTAGATAAATAAGTAGCGAATGCAATAGCTACCCAGGCCTGAAAAAAAATAGTAATACAAGCCCCTATACAAAATCGCCAGGCCACCTGCTGGCTGCGCTCTATTGCTACTTTAACCGCCGTCATATTAATCAAACCAGGCAAAGACACGCCTACCAAAGCAATAAAAAAACCCAGCACGGTATCTGTAATCCAACTCATAGCACGAAGATAGAAAATCTCTATAAAGTGCTAAAATATAAAAAAGACAATCCGCCTGAGCGGATTGTCCATTGAATATAGTACCTTCTTATCGTATACACAATTATTAAATCTTTCCTGTGAAATAGAGGGTCAGGATTAGCTGTTGGTATTCTATATAATTAGATGTTTATACGCTTCCCCCGACCCTGTATTGCTTACTTACGCCATTGATTGAATCTTGAATGTTAGTCACTCGCGGCATTAGCCGACGCTTATAGAAATGTAAAAAACAACAGGGGCTTAGTTATCCAAAAATATACTTTAGGTGTTTTCAATTGTTGATGACGCTAAAGTATCTACTTTCGCTAAAACAAGTTTGGACTATTGTTCGCATTGATAGGAATAATGTTCAATCGGAGTAGAAAAAATAGGAACAATGTAAAGCAAAGAAGGTTTAAGCCACTAAATAACAACTATTTACGTGTTTCGGTGGGGGTCTCGCCATAAATTTCCTTATAGCGTGCGGAAAAATAGCCCGGGTCTTTAAATCCAACACTATAAGCGATTTCACTTACGTTTAAATCGGATTTCACCAATAGCTTTCGACCCTCTCTGAGCCGAATTTCATTCATAAAGTGGGTAGCCGATTTGCCGATGGTAGCCCTTAATTTTTGATGTAACTGCGTCCGGCTAATACTAAGTGTATTACAAAGCCGAATCACATTAAAGTCCTCATCTGCCAAATGATCCAATACCGCTTTTTGTGCCTTTTCCAGAAAGGGATCAATGGGCTCTTTATCTGCTCCCTTACCCTCCAACCGCCGGAGATAGTAGCGTTGCATTTTTTCGCGATTGTTGAGCAAGCCCTGGATATGGGCCCATAACTCGTCCAGCAAAAAGGGTTTACCTAAATAACGATCAGCGCCTTTTTCGAGACCACGGATACGGTCATCTACCGCCGACTTAGCCGTCAGGAGGATAATCGGAATATGACTGGTCCTGTCGTCATTTTTCAGGATTTCTAACAGTTCGACACCATCCTTTTTAGGCATCATTATATCACTAATAATAATGTCGGGCACCTGTTCAATAGCCGTAGAAATCCCCTGCTCCCCATCGGTAGCCGAAATGACGGTGAAATACTTTGCAAATTTTTCCTTTAAGTAGCTAAGGATTTCGGGATTATCTTCCACAACCAGCATAGTATTCTCTGGTTGAGCGGGATATTTTTTTGGTGGCATAGGGGCTACAAGAGGCATCTCAAATTCCACTTTTTCCTGCGAAGAATAAACCCGTCCTGCTTGCCTTATAGGCAGATTGATATAAAAGCAAGTTCCTTCGCTAAACCGACTCTCTACCCACACCTCTCCATCGAGAAGTTTAATAAATTCTTTCACCAGTGCTAGTCCAACCCCAGTACCACCTACCGTGCGGGCCGAATCGTCTACTTGGTAAAATCGTTCAAAAACGTGAGGCAACGCCTCTTCAGGTATACCCCGGCCCGTATCCCAAACTTCTACTTTTAAAACGCCCTGTTCTTGCGTAAGATTCACCTCTACCTCTCCCCCTTCCTGATTGTATTTAATTGCATTAGAAATCAGATTGGATAGGATTGCCATCCATTTCTCCCGATCCGTATCCATCATAATTTGCCTCGCCGTGGACGAAAAACGTAAGTCGACCGCCTGCTGCCTGGCAAAGGGTTCGAAAGAGGTGGTAACCTGTCGGGAAAAATCTACCATATCCAATTGAACCATTTCGACCGGTAATTGATCATTTTCCAGCCTTCTTAAATCCAGTACTTGGTTGATCAGGCGCCGAATATCGCTACCGTGGCGAATAATGGTAGACCGTACCTGTTCATGGCCCTTTATTTCCTGGGCCATACTCATGATCAGGGTCAGTGGATTTTTAAATTCGTGCGCGATGTTAGTAAAGAAACGTGTTTTGGCTTTGTCTAGCTCTTTTTTGCGGCGTTCTTCTTCCTTCGCCATTTTCATCCCTACAGAATAGCGGTATACAAAAACCATCAACCATAATAAGGCCAGGATATAACAAAAGTAGGCCAGGCTCGTCTTCCAAACGGGAGGTATGATCCGAATTTTCAAACTGGCGCCTTGGTGGTTCCAGACCCCATCGTTATTACTACCCTGCACCTCCAAAGTATACAGACCAGGCTCCAATCCAGAAAAAGTAATACGTCTTCTTTCTCCTAAATCTACCCAATTATTACTGAATCCTTTTAATTGGTAGCGATAGCGATTTTTTGAAGGTTGAAGGTAGTTAAGGGCAGCAAACTCAATTTCAAGTATATTTTCCAGATAACTCAGTTTAATTTCATCCTGATAGGCCACCGCTTTTTCTTCAACCGCCGGCGCATTAGATTTTCTGTTTCGATACATCAGGTCCGTAAAGACCACTGGCGGAACGTAGGTATTCTGCACGATACGCTCGGGGTAAAGTAAGACCAGCCCATTGATTGTGCCGTAATAAATCTCTCCCTCCAAAAATATTCCTGCACTCTTATTGAACTCATTAATCGGCAAGCCTTCAGCCTCCGTAAACACCCTTAAATCATTATCAGCCGGACAATATCTTACCAGGCCACGGTTGGTACTGAACCAGAAATATCCAGCAGGGTCTTCAAAAATGGTAAACACATAATTATTAGGCAAGCCGTCTTCTTCGGTAATTACTTTAAATTCTCTTTGTGCTTCATCCAGGATACCAACGCCCTGAGCCGTCCCTACCCAGATGTGTCCCTTTCGGTCTAAATAAACGGTATTAACGTAATCTCCCGGGCAACTATCAGCATCCGCCGGATCAGCGGCATAAAGGGTATAATCACCAGAAACAGGATCTAATTTCACCAGGCCATGGTTTGAAGTACCCACCCAGAGTTGATTACTTTGATCCACTGCTAAAGAGCGCGGGCGAATCTCAAAGGCCTCCCCCGCTTCGGTAATCAATGTTCTATACCGATCGCCCAGCACCAGCCTACCATCGGTGCGAACCCCCTCAATCTCGTATAGGCTTCGTTCTCCGGCAATCCAAAGGTGATTATTCTGGTCTATGGTCATTGCCCAAATTTCTTCATCGGGCAGATTGGTGTTTTCTGGGGTAAAAATAGAAAGTCGCTCTGTAATGGGATCAATACAAGCCAGGTGGCCATTTAAGCCCTGTCCAATCCACAGCTTATCTTTCCAGACCTCTAATGCATAAACCTGGAAGCTTTCTAATCCATTTTCATCAGACCAGCTCTTAAAATCGCCGGTGCGTAAGTTTAATCGAACCAGTCCATTGTATTCGGTACCCATCCAAAGGGTACTATCGTTATACTCAATGGCATTAATATTATTGGATTCCGCAAGGGGTACCCTCAGGTATTGAAAAGGGGGCTTTTGAAAATTTAGGTACTGTAGCTCTCTACCCCAGGTACCAATCCACAATAAGCCCTGTCGATCAGAAAACAAACAGGAGACTCTATCTTCTGAAATGTGTTGCCTGGACTCCGATTCACTTTGAAATATTTCATTCTGGCTGTTTTGAAAATCCAGGGCATTCAGCCCATCGATGGTACCGACGTATAATCTGCCATCCGTCCCTTTTTCGATGGCTTTGATGGATTGGGAACTCAATTGTAATGAGCCGCGCGCTCCTATTCGCTGAATGGAATTCCCATGCCGGTCTACCTGGTACAAGCCTTTTGAAGTACCTACCCAAAGGATACCACTATGGTCTTCAAAAAAAGCACGAATCGTATTCTCATGGAGAAAAGACCAATCTACCGTTTTAAACTTTTCAGTCACGGGATCAAAAACATCCAGGCCAAGGTCCGTTTGTATCCATAAATTACCATCGGCTGTACCAAATACACTATTCACTTGTCTGGAAGCCAGGCCCTGGGCAGGGAGGTACTGAATCAAAGTGTCCTGGCCAGGCGGCTTCATCAACAGACCCGCATCAGAAGCCATCCAAAGACGGTTTTCCTTATCCTTATAAAATTGATTGACGTTATTGGTGGGAATCCAGGTCTCCTGGCTATTTCTGTTTTGGATATCTTCCGTACTCAAATCCAGTTCTGTCCAGGCCGTTCCCTCGTTGCTCGTAAGGTATAGTACCTGATTGACCTCAGCAATACTTCGGACTACATTAGAACGAAGGCCGCCGTTCGATTTGGTCTTGACTCTATATTCTGTGAATTCATAGCCATCGTATTTAAAAAGACCATCGGCCGTGGCTATCCACAAAAAACCGTGCTCGTCTTGCAGCATATCCAAAACAATCCCTTCGGGGTAGCCCTCCTCATAACCAAATCGAGTAAACCAGGAGTCCTCTTCGAAAGGAATTTGGTTCGCCTGTGCAGGCAGTGCTAACAGACTCCCCAGTAATAGGCCAAACACCAGCGTATACGCCTTGTAGTTTATGATGCTCATTGTTTTTCGATAGACTCAAAATCGCTTGTACGAAAATTCCACTTACAGCCGAAAGTAAAGAGCCTTAGGTCCTTTTAAAATCGTCTTGTACTCTAACAATATCTTTTTCATCAGAGGGATGCTGAGGATCCGTATGCTGCCATATTTCGGCAACCACTCCCCAATCTTCCAGACCAATCAAGCGGTGCCGCTCTCCCTGTTTCAGAATAAGCACATCGCCCGGTTGATAAATTTCAGGTTCAGGCTGCTCATTTGTATCGCTCTGAGCCACCCCCACCGGTCCTTCAAGTACCTTCCACCGCTCTTTACGACGGTGATGATACTGCCAGGAAAGGCGCTTACCGGGAGCAACCAGCAATATTTTAGGGCTAACTTTACCTTCCCGTATGGTCTGTTCAGCTGAAATATCGGGAAAATATTCTTTAATAAAATCAACGGCTTGCTCCTCTGCAATAATAAAAAAGCCACCCCAGGGTCGGTGTAAATCCGATCCGGCGATTTCATAGCCTTTCACTTCCAATTGTTTCTCAATCCTTTCAAAAATTGGTTTTGTGGTCATTGCTTTCCCTTTCAAATAATGGCGGCGATCCTTCTTTATTATGGTAAGGATCGTCGCCGGTAATTTAGTTTTAAAACGGCCGATAAAGTACGCTTTCTTCAAAAAAGCAACCGAAATATAAAAAAATCTTAGCTACCGCTCTATTGTGGCACCACTTATGGTGTGTCCAAAAAAGATAGCATTGGCCAGTAACTTATTAGTACCAAACCAAAAAGCACGAAAGTTAGTATTATCCGCCATGAAGATGATTCGGCCACTTCCGGCACCGCTTACTATAATACTCGCCGTATTACCGATCTGTTTTAAATTATCTTTATTGATATAACCACTCAGCAATGGTGCATCGGTATAGACAATCGGCGTAGCGTAAGGATTGTTGGCCGGCTCAAAAAACAAGGTACCTCTTCTGAAGATAGGCATATTCTCATAGCGGTAACCATACAGGAGCGGATGACTGAGATCTACCTGCGTCTCAAAAATAGCTCCGCCTAAAACAGCCCCTCCGGCATCACGACGAGCCTTACTGTAGGGCCGACGAATAACTGTCGATTCTTTTTCCTGATTATCCACGCTACTGTAATAAGAGGTACTCTGCTGCTCGTTGTTAGCACGTTTCACTACCGCCGAACCCAATCCGTTTTGAGTACACCAACGAATTGCATTGCGGTAAGCAATCAAGGTGCCACCCGCTTGTACCCAACGCTTAATGTCCGTCGTAGTATTTGCCGAAAGGCTATTATAGGAACCATTCACCATAATCATCGTATTAAAACGCGACAGGTCAGCCCGGCCCAAACTAGCGGTAGACACCATCGTCGTCACTATATCGTAGCGTTGATCCAACAAGTGCCACACTTCGCCGGCATCGTAGGAAGATACGCCTTCACCCACGACCACCAGGACTTCAGGCTTACGCAGATAGGATACCGTCCGACTTCCAATATCGGGACCCGAAGGGGTCCATCCCGAGTCAATATCATAAATAGACATCTCCGTCATTTGCGAAGCCTTCAATACGTGTTCGTAAATCGCATCTTCATCCAGGGTTTGATTTTGCAAAGGAAGCATCACTGTACCCTGGTTAAATTGTTGACCCCGGGCGACAAAGGGCTGATTGGCCAACGTCAGGCGGAGCCCCTGCGATAAAAGATAATTCGCTGCTTTGGGTGCGTAATATTCATCCCATTCAAAGGCGTAGGCATAAGCACTGATATCCGGCTCATAATAATTGACTTCTGGTCGCAATCCGACTACCGGCGCGCCCAATAACTCCGGGGAATATTTTTTACCAACGGTGGCGTAAGGTATATTAAACGCCATGGGCATGGTCCAGGAAGAAATATCATAAAAAAGACTATCCTCAAAAGTCGTCAAGGTCTCAAACAAACCCCGGATAAAGCGATACTGCGTCTGTTCCAGCGGCACTACGTAGGAATGCTCCGGAGCAAAAGTCTGACCTTCGGCTTCTACCTCATCTGCCAGGGCGTATACATCAATCTGATGTCGGCGTAAGATCTCAATGAAATGCCCCAGGCGAGCCTTGTCGAAGGGTTCCCCAAAAACAAAGGCACGGCGGTCATCAGCACGCGCTTCTTCCATCGCCGAGGTATAGAAATCACGTTGAAAAGTGTTGAGTTCTTCCCGTAGTTCATAGCAGGCTTTATGGGTCGACAAAGCCGTCTTTACCTGATTTCGAATGGTAAATGGAAAAGTTAGAATACCATTAGCACTTTCCTGAATGTGCCCACGCGAACTGGCCTGCTCAAAAAGAATACCAATACAACCGTTAGCGTCCGGATAAGTAGACCCCTTACCGTAATAAAAATCGTCGTAGCCTTCTTTAGAGTAATATAAAGACTGAATATCGTCCAGGGTAGCTGCGTGATAACGAGCAATGGACTCGGTTAATTCCTGGTTGCGCCCCGGTGTAATGGGATGTACCCGACTGGGTTCTCCCGGCATAAAGAAGAACGTTGAATTAGTCCCCATCTCATGGTGATCCGTCAGCACGTTCGGCTTCCAATCGTGAAAGACGGCGATGCGTCCCTGACTTTCGGGGTGCTGCACGGGCATCCAGTCGCGATTCAGGTCGAACCAATAGTGATTCGTTCGTCCACCTGGCCAGCTCTCATCGTACTCCCGGTCATCACCGTTTGGGGTCAGGTTTTGGTTTTTGTGCATATTGACCCAGGTGGAGAAGCGCGTAAAACCATCCGGATTATAACAGGGATCAAACAGAATAACCAAATTGTCTAACATACGCTCCAGATCACGGCCTTTACCCGCTGCCAAATAATAGGCCACTAAGGGAGCGGCATTACCTCCACTGGCTTCGTTTCCGTGAATACTATAGCCCTGGTACAAAACGGCCGGCATGTCTTTGACTTCAACCTCAGCCGAACGACTGGGATCATTCAGGGCCAGATGCTGTTCCTGAATCTCATCTAATCGTTCGTGGTTTTTTTCAGAGGTGATAATGAGGTTAATCGTCGGGCGTCCCTCGTAAGTGCGACCGATTTCGTTGAGTACAATGCGGGGAGATAATTCTGCCAGCTTGCGCATATAGGCCAATTGCTGGTCGTGGCTGATGTGCCACTCTCCAATCTGATACCCCAGAAACTCCTCCGGGGTCGGAATATCTTTGTCATAGGTGATGTCTGGCAAAAAATAGGTTAATGGTTGTTTGAGCTGCGCTTGTAAAAGCGGGAAGGTCAACAATACAGTAAGCAAGGAAAGGATTAGTTTTTTCATGAATCCGATATTTTCTTAAAATAGGCGACGACTTTAGGATTGCTAAAATAGCAAAATAAAATCATGCCGAATTATCTTAAGAGTAAAACCTCTCCTTCGACTTGTTGTTCATCCCCATTGTTAAATCTTAAAATAGCCCGGTAAACATAAGCGCCCGCTGACATAAGTTCCCCCTGAAAAGTACCATCCCATCCCAAATGATCGTCGTTGGGCCTAAGTTCCCTTTCTTCGTGTAAAAGATTGCCCCAACGGTCATAAACCTGCAATAAGGCAATTTCTTGTAAATCATCATCTCCGAAGAGGGTAAACCGGTCATTGGCCCCATCTTCGTTGGGCGTGAAGGCAGAAGGGGCATACACCTTCCGCGTCTGATGCACATATACCATGACCGAAGTACTAACCTGGCAGCCTGAAGTATCCAGCGCCGTAAGCGTGTAGGCTCTGGTCCGATTTGGACTCACAAAGGGTCGAACCGATCGCGAATCTGACAAGTCTTCTAAGGGTTGCCACTCAAAATTAACCAGATCAAAGTTGGCTTCCGGCTCCAGCCGCAGGCTATCGCCAATCCTTAGTTCCAGATCACCTCCAAATTCGATGCGTAGATTATCTTCAAGAATAGTAAAAGGAGTACTCGAGCGGCAGCCATTATCGTCGCGCAACTGCAATGTGTACGCTCCGGCTGATAATCCACCTTGGGCAAATGGTAGCGCTTCAATCGTTTGGAAGGACCGGTTATCCAGATTATACGCATAAGGCATCACCCCACCGTTAATGGATAGAATACGGATCCTACCGTTGGGCTTGCTCGCACAAGTCGAGGGAGAAAAATCTACATCAAACTGTAAGGGCTCTGGCTCGAGTAAAATCTGACTGAGACTATCGCGACAGCCCGCCTGATCCGTCACCGTTACTTCGTAAGTGCCTGCACTAAGATCGTTGTTAGTAGCCTCCAAACCGCCATTGCTCCAGGTATAAGTGTAAGGGCCCAACCCGTCTCTAACCTCAGCCCGGAGTAGCCCATCCGCTGCCCCCGCACAACTCACCCCGAAACCGTTGTAATCTGGAACTTGTGCCAGCTCCACCGCTATATTGCTGACACTAACCGTAACTTTTTCGCCAGCAGGCCTACCAACACAACCCAAACGCGAATCTTGTACCGCCAGTATTCGGTACTCTGTAGTCTCAAGCGGTAGAATAGGTATTCTCGCTCCGTCCTCCACCCCCGCAAGTGTAATGGGTGGATTATCATCGGCCCGAAAAAAAACATCGTAGCGCTCCGCCCCTGATAAGACCAACTGTATTTCGGCAGATTCGCCAGCGCAAATAGCGGTGGTGCCGGTCAGCTCCGCCGTAATGGGCTCCCAAAAATGCAAATCTATTTCAACGATACTATCACAACCATTCTGCCCCTGGCCCGGGAACTCCTCCACTCCAGTGGTTCGTCCATTATGGTACACCGTACCATTGACAGTCAGACTATCCAGATAGCAAAGGGTATCCCGATAAAAGGTCCGGATTTCTGAGAAATAATTGATATTCACCTTAATCAGGGAGTCACAACCATTTGCGGAAGCGCCCTCCAGGATTTGCAAGCCCTGAACATTATTCTCATTATAGACAATGCCATTCACTACAATGGAATCCCCCGGACAAAGCGACTGAACCACCTGATTAGTATCTATCGGCAACAGACTCAGGTCAATCGAAACGATGGAATCACAGCCCCCCGCCGAAGTAAATACCTCGGTGCCACTGAGTCTAAACTGATCATAGCGCGTCCCATTCACCAACAGACTATCTCCCGGACAGATCGACTGAACCAGTGCCGAAGAAAACTGATCAATAAAGTCGATTTGCACCTCAATAATGGAATCACAGCCCGTTGCCGCGGCATTAGGTAAAGTGACAATCCCGCCGGGATTGGCCGCATTAAAAACCCGTCCACCAAGCTCCAGGCTGTCCCGACTACAAAGCGTAGCACTGATAAAATTGGTATCCACCGGATAGAAGGACAATGAGACGTAGAGCACGGAGTCACAAGCCATTGTACTTTGCCCAGCAAAGGTTTCTGTCCCCACTGGATTGGCAAAATCGTAAACTGTACCATTAAGCACCAGACGGTCTTCTCTACAAAGCGTCTGTCGGAGTGTATCAAATACCGTCGGTATAAAAGTAAGATCCACGTAGATAAGCGAATCACAACCATTCGCGGCTCGATTGGATAGGCGTATGGTATCTGAGGTATGATTTTCATCAAACACCTGCCCTTCCAGCAGTAGACTATCTCCCTGACATAAGGTATCGGTCACCAAAATGGAAGGTACAGGTAGCACCTCCCGGGTAAAGCTGGTATCCAGGGTGATCCGGCAGTGGGCGTCTTCCAGCGTGTTAATCTGTAGCCGTAATTGCTCCCCCCCTTCGCAAAAGGTCAGTGTCTCTGTATTGCCGTTAGCCCCGCCTACAACACCCAAAATGGTACTGTCTTGCCCTGCCTGGCTTCGCCTCAAACTCCAGGAAAAACTAAAGGGGGCCGTACCAGAGAGGCTCAGTTCGAAAGACTGGCAGGCACTATCACAGCGAATCGTGTCTCCAAGTAACGCCAGATTTGGTAAAGGATGGGCAATATTTATAGTATCACTGACTTCGAGTACACAATGATCACTATCCAGAAGAGTAAGTTGGTAAATCCCTTTGGCAAGGTCATTCCTTATGCTGTCCCGATTACCATCCTGCCAAATAAACTGGTAAGGAGCAATACCGCCCGTAACGATGGTCGTTAGGCTACCATCTGCAGTATTTGGGCACTGTTGATCGACCCGGGCAAAACTGACCTGCATTCCGCAATTGGGATTTGTGATGGTCAGTCTAGTAGCTGCCTGACAATTATTCGCATCTATAATAATAATATCGTAAATGCCTTGTCGCAAACTATCGATACTCAAATCCCCGGAATTAGCCAGGTCAAGGGTATCGACCAATGGCCCGTCGTAAATCAGCTGGTAGGGTGCTGTTCCTCCGGAAAAAGTAATATCTGCCATCCCATCATTGGCCGTGCCATTACTCACTGGCTGCCCGCTACTCGCGGTAAGAGACAAGATGGCGGGCTCAATAATACGCACCTCGGTGCTGTCTACACAAGCATTGGCATCCGTCACGGTAAGGGAGTAAGTGCCCGCAGACAGATTATCAAGGTTGAGAAGACCATCAAGTTGATCATCCGACCAATCTATCTGCAGGGGAGCCTGAGCATTATTAATTAGCGACTCAATACGACCATCCTCTTCCCCCCCACAGGTAATATCCGTGGCCCGTAGATCTACTGCCAGAGCACAGGGGGGTGCGGTAATCGTTTGGGTGCAGCTCTGCGTACAAGCCTTATTATCCATTACTGTGAAGGTATAGGTTCCGGCCGACAGGGTATCGAGCTCTAAATCTACTGGCGTCAAAAACGAAAGCGTATCGACTAGATCTCCAGATAAGAATAAAGAATAAGGTGCCGTTCCTCCGACCAGAGAAAGATTGATTTGACCATCCATTCCATTGGGTACACTAACCTGCTGAATTATCCCGCAGTTGAGATCCATTGCATCGGGCTGATTCAGGGTAATGCTCGTATCGAGTACGCAATTGTCCGGATCGCTCAGGTTAAGACCATAGGTACCAGCCGGTATGTCACTTAAGATAGTATTGCCATCCCAGATGGGATCAGACCAGCGGATAGCTACGGGAGATTTAGCCATTATGTTCCGAAGCTCAATTTGTCCGGTCTCGCCAAAACAGTTGATACTATCCGTAACCAACAAGTCGGCCGACAATTGATTAACTTCAATTTCGATGGTATCTCTTAGGTAGCAAGTCCCATTATTGCCAAATAGATATAGTGTCGTATCCGCACTTAAACGAAGGGGCAAATCAATCCTGGAGCCCATACCTTCTGGCTGATCGTAGTATGCTGTATTCGCACTCAGATCACGGCCCGCCAGGACCGGTAGCTCGATGGCAAAACAGGCCGTAGTATCTTCTGCTGCATTTCTGACCCGGGGAGTATAGTCCACGCTGATCGCAAAACTAACTTCATCGCGACAGCCTAAGGTATCTGCAAAGAGATAAATCTTTTGGGAAACCTCCAGCTGCGTTCCCGCATTTAGGCGAAAGCCGCTTCCCAGCGTATCCGTAAAATAACTAGTCGAGGCAGGTAAAAACCGGCCCTCAATTGCGGGTAAAATCAAGCGATCGCAAACTTCCAAATTGGATACAGATGCTAATTGCGGGCTGGGGGTGATGACCACGTTAAAAGGAACCAGCGATCGACAGCCAAAGGCATTACTATCGATGGCTTCCAGAGCGCGATTGGTGAAAAGGGTATCGCCAGGCAAAAAACGCTCGCGGGTATCGGCATCAAAATAAGCAGCAGCATTTGTCAGATTTTGGCCGCTCAGGCCCGGTAAAACGTAAAAATCGCACGTCGATATATCTGTAAGGGAATCCAAAATCGGCGTGGGCGCAACGTAAATATCGAGCGTTTCCTGATCCGGGCAGTTGGCTCGCTGGTCATATACAAATAAACGAATACTATCCCTGATCACCGCTCCCGGTTCGTAACGCTGCCCCTGTGCATTTGGCCCCTCGAAATAGGCTTCATTTCCCGAAAGTGCCCGGCCGGTAATAGAAGGCAAAGCAAACGTATCGCAAAGATAGCGCTCCCCAATCGGCGCTGTAATGCGGGGCCGGGTATTCACTGTGATTTCAAAACTATCCTGGGCAGAACAACCCGCCCTTTCATCGTAGACGTATAGCTTTTGCGAACTGGTCATCACCGCCCCGGGGTCATAGACAGTCCCAACACCGAAGGGTTCTGTCCAGTAGCCTTGTGCACCCGATAATTGATCTCCGGCGATCTCGGGGAGTATTAAGGTATCACAGACCACCGTATCCGGTACGGGAGCCAAACGGGGCCGCTGTATGATAAAAACTGGCAAAATAAGCTCGTCGGGGCAACTGCCAATACGGTCGTAGACGTACAGCGTGGTCGTCTCTTCCAGTAAAGTGCCCGCGGGAATGGAAGGCCCCTGGCCTCCGGGCAAGGTAAAGTAAGCCTCGTTACCCGATAGATTATCTCCCCCAATTTCCGGTAGCCGAAAGGTATCGCAATCCTGAAATCCACTAATGGTCACCAAATCCGGCGCCAGGCGAAAAGTGATGTCAAACGAATCCTCTACCGTACAATTCCCGTCGCCCGCCAGCGCATAGAAACGAACAGTTCCCGGATCGCGTTTGAGGCCTTGCCCCGGTTGATATTCCGTACCTCCCCCATTCCGCTCAGAATAGTAAGCCCGTAAATTTCCCGGTCCTTCGTAGGGTAAAAAGGCAAAGGTATCGCAGACGATGGTATCCCTCAGATTTAAAAGAGGATATTCGTTCACCTCTAACTGGACAGAGTCTTCATCGCTACAGGTGCCACTGCCATCGTAAAGGTATAGGGTACTGCTCCCGATCTCCTGATACGATCCACCAGCATCGTAACGGACGCCCTGCCCCCCACGCTCCGTATAATAAGCCTGAGTTCCCGTCAGGTTCGTTCCGGTAATTATAGGCAACGCCAGACTATCGCAGGCTTCCGTTGGGCCGGAGTATGGGCTAATATCCGGTGCGGGAAGTATCGTCACCGTATACGAGGTTGAGATGATGCAAGCCCCCGAGCCCGTCGTAATCGTAATCGTCTGGTCACTGGTAATCACATCGCCGGCGCTGCGTCCGTCGTAACGTAAACCAGGATCGAGTACTGGTAAGGTATAAGACACACAAGTCTGTACATCATCTACCGGTTCAGGCGGTGTGGGCTCCTGAATTCGCAGGGTAATCATCCCAGCTTCCGAAATGCAGCCCTCGTCATCCAAATAGGCACCGTAGACCAAATCACCATCTTCAGCAGTATAGGAAGTGGCATTGGGGATGGGATTTTGCTTATTCTCATCCCGAAACCAAAACACCTCCGCCTCTTGGCCGTCTAAAACATCTTCGTCGGCCTGGGTGAGATCAAAAATGGCGGTAGTAGTGGAACTACAAGAAGCCAAAGTACCCGAGCCGGCCGGACTGCCTCCAACGATTGTACCTTCAACCGTTACCGAAGCGCCACAGGGATCGACCGGATCAAAAGTCAGCTCGTAAACTTCTCCGGCCTCCAAATTAAAAGTAAACCATTGATTGGCATTGACCCCCGTCCCGCTCCAGATACCAGGCACCGTGGGACTGAGTTGATTTAAATTGAAAGTCTCATCCTTACAGACCGAAAAAGGGGGGATAGAGGGAGTGAAGGAGACATCTTCAACAAAGATATTACTAATGCTATAAAATTCATCGATGGATTGGTTCCCCCCTTGAATCGTAATGGTCAGATTATTTCCACTCAAAGGGACGCTGATGAGTTTGGGTCCCAGATTGAGCAGGGGCCCGTTTGTAACAAACGTACTGCCCCCCACCGCTGCGCCATCCAGGCTCACCGTAATGATCAATTGATCTGCCCCGGATCCGGTAGTTTCAAAACTTCCCGATGCATCAATGGTATAGCCCACCCGCAAACAGCCGGCGCCGGAGACGTCAATTGGGCCAATTTGCATGAAGTTATCATTACTTCCGCCTTCACTACCCGTACAACCAGAGCCCTCCATATCATTGATCACAAAAGCGCTGCCAACTACATTGAAGGTGCTGGGCTGAGGATCACAATCGGTAGTCGCCAGGACTCGCCAGTTATTACCACTAGTGGCGCCATCTCCTGCGGAGGCAAAATCATCCGACCAAATCCCCCTTTGGCCGAAGGAAGTCGTAATAAAGGAAAGGTTTAGCAATATCGTAATTGCTAGCCATATACAATCGGTTATACTTGCTTTCATTCGCTGGTTCAACTGAATTTGGGAATAAATATAGTTTTTGGGTCGTATTAATTTCAGGAGATGATGAAAGCTTCTTTATAGGAGACGTCTGTAAAAAGTAAATATTGTTTGTTTCTCTATTTTTAGGAATCCCTAAAATAAATTAAAGTCTGTAATTTTCGAGGAAGATGGGTTTTTAAATTCCCATAAGTTATTCGAAGACGGGAATGGTTTAATTAGCAAGATTGCTTGTATTATTTTGACGAAAGTCATACCTTTGCATCCGCTTTTGAAATCAAAAAGGTGGTCTATTGGCTAAAGTGCTGGTAATCACCTAATAAAATTCAAGGACATGAATGCGTTAGTGGAATATTCTATTCCAATCAAAGGGATTGCGAATGGAATTCATCAGTTTGATTACCAAATTGGCCAGCAGTTTTTGCAGCATTTTGAAGAATCTCCAATAACTGACGCAGCGGTACGAGTACAGCTCGAATTGGAAAAGAAACCAGGATTGTTTGTTTTGCAATTCGACATATCGGGTACAGTCCGAACCAACTGTGATCGTTGTCTGGCCGATATTGATCTGCCCATAAGCGGACAGCAGCGTCTGCTGGTGAAAATCTCACTGGAGGAAGAAAGCGAAGATCCCGAGGTGGTTTATTTACATCCGGAAGCGACCCGACTAAAAGTAGCGTCTTTCATCTACGAATTCGTCATTTTGACGATTCCGATGATTAAGACTTACGATTGTGAAGTCGAAGAAGTGCTTCCCTGCAACGAAGCCTTATTGGATCGACTTTACGAAGAGGAAGAAGCAGAAGAAAGTGAGGAAAATGTTTCTAACCCCATATGGGACGAATTGAAAAAATTTAAATCTAATTAATAAGCCGGGATCGATTTTCGATGTACGGTGATAAAATTTGAAAAATGGCACATCCAAAGAGTAGAATTTCTAAGCAAAGAAAGCGCAAACGCAGAACCCATTATAAAGCAGCTACCCCACACGTGGTAACTTGCAAAGAAACCGGCGAGAAGCACTTGCGCCACCGCGCCTACACCGATGCTGAAGGTAATCTGTATTACCGTGGCAAGTTGTTGGTCAAGGCGATTGAAGAAGAAATTTAGATCATTCTTGTGATCAGGAAAATACCTGGCTCCCATCTTTTACAGATGCGGAGCTTTTCCTGTTTAAATCGATAAGATTACATTCATTATTTAAGCATATACTATGAAAAAGATAATCCAGACCGATAAGGCACCAGCTCCGGTAGGACCTTACAATCAGGCAGTCATCCATAATGGTACCCTCTACGCCTCCGGCCAAATCGCCATCAACCCCGCTACCGGCGAACTCGTCAAAGGCTCCATTGAAGAAGAGACTCGCCAGGTAATGGAAAATGTCAAAGCCATCCTCACCGAAGCCGATCTAAGCTTTGAGGATGTCATCAAATGCTCCGTTTTTGTCTCCGACATGAACGACTATGGCAAAATCAACGCCATCTATGCCGAATATTTCAACGAAGATACGGCTCCGGCCCGTGAGCTGGTAGAAGTAGGTAATCTACCTAAATTCATGAATATTGAAATATCCGTCATTGCTGCCTTTGATTAGAGTCGTGTGGTCAGGTGGTGGATGAGCTAAATACAAAATTCAACAACTCAACAACTCAACAATTGCAATGAGCGAACGCAAAACTATTCTTTCTTGTATCCAGCCTACCGGTGATATGCATTTTGGCAACTACTTTGGTGCCGTAAAGAATTGGGTCGACTTACAAAAAGATTACGACTGCTTCTACGGTGTCGTGGATTACCACGCCATGACCATGCCCTATCAGCCTAAAAAGCTTCGCAACAATACCTGGGAGCTAATCTTCAACTTAATGGCCACCGGGATTAAGCCGGAGCACTTATTCATCCAATCACTGGTACCGGAGCACGCCGAGTTGTGCTGGATCTTTAACTGTTTTACCTCCTACGGCATGCTCACTCGAATGACCCAGTTTAAAGACAAAAGCAGTCAATCGGGGGCCGCTGAAGACGGCTTTATCTCCGCAGGCTTACTCGATTATCCGGTGCTGCAAGCGGCGGATATTCTGATTTACCGGGCCGATTATGTCCCCGTCGGTAAGGACCAGGAACAACATTTAGAACTAACTCGGAATATTGCCCAGCGATTTAATAATCAGGTCGGAAAGGAATACTTCGTTTTGCCGGAGCCACTCTTTACCGCTATTCCTAAAGTCATGTCTCCGGCCGATCCGACCCGCAAGATGAGTAAGAGTGCCGGCGTAAAGCACTATATCAATGTATTTGAGGAGGAAAAACGCCTGCGCAAACAGATTAAATCGGCGGTTACGGATACGGGAGACACCCCCGCCGGCCAAATGAGTGCCGGTGTCGAGAATCTGTTTAGCTTACTTAAAGCCAGCGGACGCCAGGAAGCTTACGACAGCCTGATGGCCGACTATCAGGCAGATGCACTTAAATACGTAGATCTGAAGGAAGCCGCTGCTGACGGGCTGGTCGCGATTAGCGAGGAATTCCGCGCTCGTAAAGCCGACATACAAGCCAACAAAAAAGAAGTAAAAAACCAGATCAAGCGTTCTACTTTCGAAATTAGAAAACGGGCCCAGGAAACGGTCAAAGAAGTGAAAGAGCTAGCGGGTCTGATGAATGTAAAATTTTAATCCACTGCAATGAAGATTATCTGCATCGGTAGAAATTACGTCGACCACGCTAAGGAACTTAATAATGCCGTCCCTAAAAAGCCTCTGGTCTTTATGAAGCCCCCCAGTGCTTTACTAGTCAACAATAAACCTTTTTATTATCCGGAGTTTACTCAGGACCTGCACTTTGAAGTAGAGCTGGTCCTTAAGATCGGTAAGAATGGTAAATACATACAGCCCGAATTCGCTGCCGATTACATCAGCGAAATTGCACTGGGCATTGACTTCACCGCCAGAGATTTACAGAGTAAATGTAAGGAAAAAGGACACCCCTGGGAAATTGCCAAGGGCTTTGATGGCAGTGCGGTGATCAGCCCTTTTCTTTCCATTGACCAGGTCAACCGAAAAGCCATTGAATTTGAACTCCACAAGAATGGTAAAAAGGTACAAGAAGGAAACTCCAAGGATATGATTTTCTCCTTTGAGGATATCATCGTCTATACTTCCCAGTTCTTTAAGCTGCAAATGGGAGATCTGATTTATACGGGTACCCCGGCGGGCGTCGGTCCGGTAGAGATTGGAGATCGGTTAGAAGGTTTTTTACACACCAGACAGGAGGTAAAGCCAATGTTCCACTGCGAGATCAAATAAATTCTAAAAGTATTCCTATTTTTGCGCTTCCGATCAGGTAATCGGAGCTTTAATAACCGAATAAAATCTTATCTTATGCCATATTTATTTACCTCCGAGTCTGTTTCGGAAGGACACCCAGACAAAATAGCCGATCAGATATCAGATGCACTAGTGGATCACTTCATCGGTTTTGATCCAAGCTCAAAAGTGGCTTGCGAAACTTTAGTTACCACTGGTCAGGTGGTTTTGGCGGGTGAGGTGAAATCTGAAGTCTATCTGGATGTACAGCAAATTGCGCGTGATGTGATCAGCCGCATTGGCTATAACAAATCCGAATACATGTTTGAAGCCCATTCCTGCGGTGTACTCTCCGCTATCCACGAGCAATCGCCGGACATCAACCAGGGGGTAGAAAGAACCAATCCCGAGGAACAGGGAGCAGGTGATCAGGGCATGATGTTTGGGTACGCCACCAGCGAAACCGAAAACTATATGCCACTGGCACTAGACCTGTCCCATCGTATCCTAAAAGAACTGGCCCGCATCCGTAAAGCCGGCAAAGAGCTGACTTATTTACGCCCCGACGCCAAAAGCCAGGTCACCATTGAGTATAACGACGATAACCAGCCCATCCGCATCGATACCATTGTCGTCTCTACCCAGCACGACGACTTTGCCGACGATGAGACCATGCTGACCAAAATCAAAGAAGATATCATTAAGGTCGTGATTCCTAATGTTAAACAAGAGCTACAACCCAAGGTGCAGGCCCTGTTCAATGACCAAATCACCTACCATATTAACCCAACGGGTAAGTTCGTCATCGGAGGCCCACACGGAGACGCCGGTCTGACCGGACGTAAAATCATCGTTGACACTTACGGCGGAAAAGGCGCACACGGTGGTGGTGCTTTTTCCGGAAAAGACCCTTCCAAAGTAGACCGTTCCGCCGCTTACGCCACGCGTCACATTGCCAAAAACCTGGTGGCTGCCGGCGTCTGTGAAGAGGTCCTCGTACAGGTATCTTACGCCATTGGCGTGGCCAAGCCAACCAATATTTATGTCCAAACTTATGGCTCCTCAAATGTATCTTTGAATGATGGCGAGATTGCAAAGAAGGTCACAGAGATCTTTGACATGCGCCCCTATGCGATTGAGCAGCGTCTAAAACTGCGCAATCCAATCTATAGCGACTCGGCGGCCTACGGCCATATGGGACGGACACCAGAGATTAAGACCGTCAGCCTGAAAGATGGCTCCGGCAATGTTATCACCAAAGAAGTAGAGACCTTTACCTGGGAGAAGTTGGATTACGTGGAGCAGGTAAAGCAGGCTTTTGGTTTGTAAAGCCTCTAAAAGTAAGTCGCAAGAAAAAAAGTAATCCCGGATTTTCAACACTGAAAATCCGGGATTTTTATTTTATCCAGGCATTTGTTTCGGACCTGGTATTCCTATTTTTTCATTATCAAGCGTCGCAAGACGCCCTGCTCCGTCTGTACTTTGAGTAAATAGGTACCAGTGGGCAGTGCTCCAATTGACCAGGTGAATTGATGACCCGGCCGAGAGACCAGCTTCCGCAAGCGGCCACTCATATCGAACAATTGAATGTAGTCGACTTCTATATCAGCAGGTAAGGCAAGTTGTAGCAGGTCAGTAGTTGGCACCGGATACACTTCTAAGAGATAGTCCGGCAGCATATTTTGCGTTTGGCTAACTACATTTAGCACCACTTCACTGGGCTCTGGTGCGACCAGGGCTTCCCTTTCCTGGGCGTCAATTATTCTTACCTCCATCATTTCAAAAATATAAGGATCAGAGGCTGTGGTTTCCGGTAGCCCTTCTCCAACCGTCAGACTCAAGTATCCGATCACCCCGAAGCCAGCCAGTGCCTGACCATCGGTACGGCTTATCGCCAGGTCAATACGACCTGCGGATGCATCTTGTTGAAGGATCTGAAGCAAGGTATCTTGCCCCTCCGCCAGCCAGGAGTCATCCAGGGAAAGGGTCACACTATCCGGTAGAATTAAACCAGCTGGATAAATAATTGAAAAGCCAATGCTGTAAACCGGAGTAGACGGTTGAGTGGCGGTCCCCAGATGGATGGGAATAATGGTCTGATTACCTTCCAATAAAGTGTCAACATCTAAAAACAAAGGTACCCCCTCCCCTCGGAGGGCAGGTGCTTGTGCGCCGGACTCTGAAGGTGTAGATTCCCGATTCCAGTTTTGACGAATTGCCGACACGTCAACCTCATTTACCTGGCCGTCACCATTAGCATCTGCGAAGCGAAAATCCAGGTTAGCTCCCGGAGTCTTCTTCTCCCATAGATAAGATAGTTGCCCTTCCCAGTTTAGGCTGGCGGCCGGACGTGGCGGTCCCTCCTCGCCATAAGCCAAGCCAATATTAAACAAGTCAAAATGATTTACGGTGCCATTAGCATCGGTATCACCGGGCCAAACTAATTGCAGCACCTCTATGGCACTGCGGGAATAGGTATGTCCCACCAACAATTCATCAGTGTTGATTATTTCAACAAAAAAGTTAGATTCATCTAATTCAACGAAGGTAGAATCTGTGGCTTTTTTTGCCCTCAGGCAAAGCTCAAAAATAGCGGTACTATCGTCTAAAGATTGTCCCGTCAAGGTTTGATCAAACCAGCTTAGACGCATACGTCCTCTGGTATTCGTCTCGGTCAGGCCTAAACTTCTATCTGAAATACCGAGTTCTAATGGCTTCACTTCCACAAAAGAAAAGATAGAGGTATCCCATCGCAGTTGGAACTGCATAGCCAATATATCCTGAAAATTATAGACCGATACCGGTATACATATTTCTTCCCCCTGACTAATCATTCCTCCCCCGGCAGTTATACCAACTTTATCGAATAGGTCAACAAAAATAAATCCATTTTGGGTAGCAACGGGTAGCTCCACGCCCTGACTGGAAGCTCGAATCGGACTGGGAGCGTCCATAAAATCTAAAACACCCAAACCCCGATAATTCACCACGTAGCTTAAACGAAGAATTACGGTACTATCCGGTAAATCCAGAGGTTTGGTATCCGACCAGTTCAAATCTATTCCACTACCGTTGTCTCGGATGTCAGCCGCCTCCAAATCAGGGTGTAATTCTATTTGCTGTACCGGCTCCCAGGTTTCCCGCCAGCGTAAGGAAAAACTAAGGGCTGTAATCTGATTAAAATTAGCCACCGTCAGAGGTACGCTTATCGTATCCCCCTGATTGGCCTTGATTTCGGGTATAGATAGATATAAGGTGGAATCCGCTTGCAAATTGGGAAATGCAAAACTGAAGCATGGCGTAAGCCACAAGAAAAGTAAAAAAGGGGCTATTTTTCTATTCATGGCGGTTTAGTTATGATGAGGTTGCAAGAAAGAAAAACAGGAGAAAATTACCAAGATAATAGCCTTAAAATAAACGGGGATATACTAAATTGTCAGCCCTCCATCCACACTCAGACAAGCCCCCGTAATGAAGGCCGCCTCCTCCGAAGCCAGGAATAGATAAGCATTCGCCACGTCGGAGGCCTTCCCCATTCTTCTGAGCGGCGTCTTTTCTTCCAGGCCTTTCAGATATTCGGGAGGAATGGCTTCCACCATATCGGTAGCGATAAACCCGGGTGCCACGGCATTCACGGTAATGCCTTTAGGGCCAAACTCCTTTGCCCAGACTTTGGTCATCCCAATGACACCAGCTTTAGTGGCCGCGTAATTGGTT
>Ga0102940_1000003_pt1 | contig 139697 bp, 118 predicted proteins | sample SalPonR2_C_D1_MG_FD_78215 | JGI IMG/M metagenome (GOLD analysis project Ga0102940, IMG submission 78215) | Salt pond soil microbial communities from South San Francisco under conditions of wetland restoration - Salt Pond MetaG R2_C_D1_MG | ecosystem: Environmental > Aquatic > Marine >... | reverse complement strand
CGGTCCTCGATTTCCATGACCAGGTCCATGATCTGGACGGAGTCCAGGCCGACGTCGCTGGTCAGCGCGGCATCGAAGTTCACGTCGCCGAGTTCCGGAAGCGATGTGGCGACCGCGTCCTGGATCGCTTGGTGAATGGCGGGGTTGACGTCGGTCATTCGCGGGCCCATCCGGGTAAGGAGTCGAGCGCTCGGTCCAGACGGCGGCTCGGCTGCCAGTCCAGGTGCGCGGAAAGCGCGAGATTATCGCAGACCCAGTCAACGTGCCGCAATTCACGCACCTTGCCCGGCGACAGCAGCGCGGCGCCGCCGGTCAGCCGGCGTCCGGCCAGCGCCAGTCCGCCGGCGACGCGCAGCGCGATCCCGGGCATCGCGAGGGTGCGAATGCGGCCGCCGTGGATCGTTTCGGCGACCCTGGCGACGTCCGGCCAGCCCCAGCCGCCGTGGGGCTGCGGCCCGGCCAGTGTGAATGGGGTCGGCGAGGGCCCGCGAAGAAGCAGGCGCTCGATGGCCTCGGCGACGTCATCGACGTGGACCAGCGAAAAGCGCGCCTCGGCCGGACCGAGTCGGATCAGCCAGCCGCGCGCCAGTATGCGCCAGAAGTCGTGCAGCGCCGGATCATCGGGGCCGTAGACGGCCGGCGGCCGGAGGATGGTGGAGGTCGCCGGCAGGCGATCGCGCCAGGCGCGCTCGGCGCCGGCCTTGGAGGCGGCGTACCAGGACAGGTCCGGTCGCGTGGCGGCCAGGGACGACACGAGCAGCGCGTGCGCGAGCGGCGCGGCGCGCGCGACGGCCTCGGCCAGCCGCTCGGTTCCTTCGATGTTGACGCGGTCGAAATCGCGCTGACGGCTGCCGGCAATGGCTCCGGCCAGGTGCACAACGGCATCGACGCCGGCGACCAGTGCCTCGAGCGCGGCCGGATCGGACAGATCGCCATCGATGGGCTCGATTCTCGGATCGTCGATCGAACGCCGGGCCGGATCGCGAACCAGGATGCGGAATCGCAGTTTGGCCGAAGAGCCGAGCAGCCGCGCCAGGGTGGCGCGCCCGATGAAGCCTGTGGCGCCGGTCAGGGCAATGACCGGCATGCGTCAGTCGGCCGAGTTCAGCGCCTGGGTGTGGGGCGTGCGGTTGACCAGCTCGCGTGGCAGCACCTCGGTGTCCTCGAGGCCGTTGCGCTTGAGGAAGTCCAGTCGCGTGCCGCTGCGCGACAGCTTGCCCGACGAGGTGCGCGGCAACGTGTGCAGCGGGACCAGCTCGATCAGGCAGGCGATGCCGAATTCAGACTGGATCTGCTGCTTGAGCCGCTCGACCAGGCGAGCCTGGCGGAACGGGTCCTGTTCACGGCACTGCACGACCAGCACCGCAACCTCGCTGCCGTCCTCGGCAGGAATCGCGAACGCCGAGGCGTCTTCGGGCCGGACTTCGGGCTGCTGCTCGGCGAGGTACTCGAGATCCTGCGGCCAGATGTTGCGGCCGTTGATGATCAGAAGGTCCTTGGCGCGGCCGGTGATGAACAGCGAATCCCCGGCCCGGTATCCGACGTCGCCGGTATTCAGCCAGCCATCTTCGGTCAGCGACTCGCGCGTCGCTTCCTCGTTGTTGGCGTAACCGGACATCACGCTCGGGCCGCGCAGGTAGATCGTGCCGCAGTGGCGCTCCGGCAGGACCTCGCCGGCGGAGTCGCGGATCTCGACTTCGTAGTCTGGCAGCGGTCGGCCGCAGTTGACGAACTCGGTGACGCGGGCATCGCTGCCGGCGGCGACCGGGGCAGCCCGGCGTTCGCGGGCCAGCAGGTCGGCGTCGAGCCGATCGACATCGAGGCCCTGGGCCAGCGGCGCGAAACTGACTGCCAGCGAGCACTCGGCCATGCCGTAGCAGGGCAGGAACGCGGACGGCGAGAAGTTCGAGGGCGCCAGCGCTTCGGCGAACCGATCGAGCCAGCTCGAGCGGATCATTTCGGCGCCGACGCCGGCCACGCGCCAGGCCGAGAGATCATAGCGATCCAGATCGCCCTCGCGCAGCCGGCGCGCGACCAGCGCGAACCCGAACGGCGGTGAGTAGGAAATGGTCGAGGCGTTGCGCGACATCAGTTCCAGCCAGAGGCGCGGGCGCATCGCGAAGTCGCGGGTGCCGAGATAGTCGACCGACAACTGTGAGACCACCGGGCCGAGGATCAGGCCGACCAGGCCCATGTCGTGATAGAACGGCAGCCACGACATGTAGCGGTCGCCGCGACGGATCTGGACGCCGTACTGCAGGATGCCGGCCAGGTTGGTCAGTACCGCGCGCTGGGTGATCATCGTGCCGCGCGGAAAGCGGGTGCTGCCGGACGTGTACTGGAGGTAGGCCAGGTCGTCGGGCGCCGGCGGCTCCGGCAGCGTCGCAGCCGGCTCGAGCGCTTCGAAGGCCTCCAGCGTCCCGCTGACGGCGAGATCGAGCCCGTCGACCGCTTCGGCCAGGAACGACTCGAAGTCGCGTGACGCGTAGGCGGCGCGTGCGTGACAGTCGATCAGCAGCGCGCGCAGGTGCTTGACGAAGGCTTCCTTGCCGCCGAGATGCACGGCGGCCGGCAGCGGCACGGGCACCAGGCCGGCGTACTGACAGGCGAAGAACATGACGTGGAATTCGGGCTGCGTATCGGCGATCAGCGCCACCCGGCTGCCGCGCGGCAGCTCGAGCGCGGCCAGGCGTCGCGCCGTCGCGAGCGCTCGCTCGCGAATCTCGCGATAGGTCAGCACGGCGGTCAATCGACCTCGACCGTCGTGGAAGTTGCAGCCCGTGGTCCCCTGGGCGGCATAGTCGAGTGCTTCAGCGAGGCTTCGGTAGCCGGAGGTCTTCAGCGGCAGCGAATTCTGCGTGGGGGTTGGCTTCAGGCTCAAACCGATGTTCCCTTGTTGTTCTGCGTTCTCGCGTAGAATCGCCAGCGAGAGTTATTAAAACAATCTAATCGACCATTATAAGACGCTGACGTGTCAATGGAAACACGTTCGTCGACATCCCTGCGCAGCGACATGCTGGCCAAAGCGTGCTTCAAATCGTGTTAATGCCTGCAATTCTGCAACATTCGACCCTGATAATGCCACTCGGCCGTTCATGCGCATGACTGCGGCGGAATCCTCGATCGAGGTCAGGCCTGTCCGCACGCGGGCCGACTGGCGACGATTCCACGCCCTTCCGCCCCGCATCTACGCCGATGATCCGAACTGGGTTCGTCCGCTCGGTTTGCAGCTGCGCCAGCTGTGGGCGCCTCGTCATCCATTCTTCGAACACGCCGAGGCGCGGGCCTGGATCGCCCTGCGCGGCGGCCGCACGGTCGGCCGCATCAGTGCCCAGGTCGATCGGCTCAACGACGCCTGCGGCCGCCCCGACCTCGGCTGGTTCGGCCAGCTCGAGGCCGACGATGAGCGCGACGTCTTCCAGCGCCTGACCGAGACCGCCGGCGGCTGGCTCGGCGAGCAGGGCCGCAGCCGCATGCAGGGACCGTTCGATCTGTCGATCAACCAGCAGTGCGGGCTGCTGGTCGACGGCTTCGACACGCCGCCGATGATGCTGATGGGCCACGCCCGGCCTTACTACGCCGACCGGTTGCTCGAACTTGGATTCGAGTCGGTCGCCGACCTGCTGGCCTACCAGGGCGGTCTCGATTTCGACGGTCCGCGCGGAATGCGGCGCGTGCTCGGCCGACTCGGCGACCGGCTGCGCATCGAGCGCGTCGAACGCGGCGACCTGATGCGCCGGGCCGATGCGATGCGGGAAATGTTCAACGCGGCATGGGCCGACAACTGGGGCTTCGTGCCGATGACCGAAGCCGAGTTCCGGCACGCCATCCACGACATGAAGATCCTGATTCGACCCGGCTATGTCCAGGTGGCGTGGCTCGACGACGAACCGGCCGCGTTCATGGTGACCCTTCCGGATCTCAACGAACTGGTGCACGACCTGGACGGCCGCCTGTTCCCGTTCGGTGGCGCGCGGCTGCTGTGGCGAATCTGGCGGCGCAGCAGCACGCGTGCCCGCGTGCCGTTGATGGGTGTGGCGCCGAAATACCACCGTACGATCACCGGCGCAGCGCTGAGCTACGCAATGGTGGCCGACACGCGCGACTTCCTGAAGTCCGACGGCATCGACTGGACCGAGCAGTCGTGGATTCTCGAACAGAATCGTGGGATGCGTTCACTGATCGAGTCGATCGACATGACGGTGACCAAACGCTACCGGATCTACGAGCGTCGTATCGGAGCGGGGGAATGACCGACGCGCGTCTGGCGCCGGAGACCGCCGCAGCCCTGTCGATCGTGGTGCTGGCCGGCGATCGCGGCCCGGAAGACCCGATCGCGACGTCGGCCGGCGTGGTCGGGAAGGTCCTGGCACCGGTCGCGGGGCGCCCGATGCTGGCCCATGTCCTGGCCGCCGCTCGCGCGCTGGGCGACGCGATTCCGATCCGGCTGGTCTGCCCGGATCGGGCGGAGTACCTGGCCGTTGCCGGGCCGTTTCGCGGCGCCGAGGGCGCGTTCGCGACGGTGACGCCGGCCGCCGGGCCCGCGGCCAGCGTGGCCGCGGCGCTGGACACCCTGCCGCGCGGAGCCCCGGTGCTGTTGCTGACCGGCGACCATCCGCTGGTGTGTTCCGACTGGCTGCACGGCTTTATCGCGGCCGCCGAGACGACCGGCGCCGATGCCGTGGTCGGCGTGGCCGACGCCGATGCCGTCCAGGCGCGGTTTCCCGGGGGTCGGCGGACGCGCTATCGGTTTGCCGATCGCTCGATCTGCGGTACCAACCTGTTCCTGTTCCGAACCGCGCAGGGCCACCGCGTGGTCGACGCCTGGCAGGCCTTCGAGCGGGATCGAAAGCGCCCCTGGCGCATCGTCGGCCGGCTCGGTGTGGTCGGCCTGATCCGCTACCTGTTGCGCCGTCTGACGCTCGAGGCCGCCTTCGAGACCCTCTCCGGTCGGCTCGGTGCGCGCACCCGGGCCGTCGTCGTGCCCTGGCCGGAAGCGGCGGTGGACGTCGATACGCTCGATGACCGGGCGCTGGTCGAGTCGGTATTCGACGAGCGCCGCACGTGAGCCGCCTCGAGCGCTACGTCATGCTGCAGCTGCTGCGGCCGATCTTCGGCGTGTTCTTCGTCGCGCTGCTGATCATGCTCGCCTACTACTTTTCGAGCTACCTGGCCGATGCGGTTGTCGAGCGACTGTCGATCGAGGCCGTCGCGAAGCTGGCCACGCTCAAGCTCGGACTGTTCTTCGACGTGCTGATCCCCGGTGCGATCTTCCTCGGCGCGATCACCGGCCTCGGCCGGCTGCAGAGCGGCTATGAAATGACCGCGATGGCCGCGTCCGGCGTCGGCCGTGCTCCGGTGGTCCGCGCAGTGCTCGCGATCGCGTTGATCGGGCTGCTGGTGGTCGCGGCGTTGACCCACTGGTTTCGACCCTGGGCCTACGATGCCCTGTATTCGATGGAAGGCGAGCTGGTCGCGCGCATCGATCTGAGCCGGGTCGAGCCGGGTCGCTTCGAGGTCGGCGACGAGGCCTGGGTGATCTTTGCCGAGGCGCGCGACGGTGATGCGCTGACCGACGTGCTCGTCCACCAGCGAACGCCGAATTACCGCAATCTGCTGCGCGCCGAGCGCCTCGCCCAGCAGACCGACGCCGACGGTTCGATCGCGCTGGAATTCAGCGGCAACGTCCGTTCGTATCGCCTGCAGCAGAACGGCGACGCCGACCTGGTCGGCCTGAGCGATCGCCTGCGCGTCCAGTTCGATCCGCCGATCCCGGTCGAGCCCACCCGCAAACGCCGCGCGCTGTCGTTCGGGCAGTTGATGGATCGGGCGGGCGCGCTGGAGTGGGGCGAATTGCAGTGGCGCACGCTGATGCCGCTTTCGGTGCCGGTGCTGGCCTTGCTGGCCCTGGGCATCGCCCGGATCAATCCTCGGCACGGCCAGGGGTCGCGGGTGCTGCTCGCCACGCTGCTGGTGACCCTGTACTTCGCTGCGATCGGCACCCTGGCCAATCGCGTCGACGCCGGCACCATGCCGATCTGGCCCGGGTTGTTCTGGGCGCCGTTGATCGTCGTGCCGCTGGTCATCGGCCGCCTGTGGCGAAGCTGGCGGGGGCCGGGGGCGCCGATATGACCGTTCTCGATCGCTATCTGCTCGATCGCCTGCTGCGCGGCTATCTGGGCATGGGGCTGGCCGTGGCCGCGCTGGTCTGGCTGATCGCGCTGCTCGAGGCGCTGGGCGGCGATCTGGGCGGCGGAGCGCTGGCGACGCTCTGGACGGCGACCGCGGCCGTGCCGATTCGGCTGATCGACCTGCTGCCGGTGGTTACCGTGCTGGCCACCGCGAGCGTACTGGCCGCGCTCCAGGCGCAGCGCGAGCTCGTCATCGTCCGGGCCGCCGGCATGTCCCTGCTGCACGTCACCCGACTGGCGCTGATCCCCGCGCTCGCCGCGGCGGTGCTGGCGGTGCTGGCGCTGCAGTTCCTCGCTCCGCTGCTCGACCCGCCGGGCGACCGGGTCGAGGTGGGCGCGCCCGGAGAGAGCAGTCTGTGGCACCCCTGGCACGGACTGTGGGTGCGGTCCGAGGCCGACGTGATGAACGTGCGGCGATTCGACCCCGGTCAGCTGCCGGGGGAGATCGCGATCTACGAGTTCGACGAAGCCGGCCGGCTCGAACGTCAGATCCGCGCCGAGCGCGCGGTCCCGGCCCCCGAGCGCTGGACCCTGGAGTCGGTCCAGATCAAGACGCTGGATGCGTCGGGTGCACCGCGCATCGTGCAGCTCGAACGTTACCGCTGGGACTCGTTTCTCAGCGCGCGTCAGCTCCGCTTGTTCCGTCAGTCCCCGAGCAGCCTGCCGTTGACCGACCTGTGGACCTACGTGGCCAGTCTGAAGGAGCGCGGTCAGGACGCATCGGAGTTCGAATTGGTGCTATGGCGGCGCATCACGCTGCCGCTGGCCGGAATCGGCATGGTGCTGATCGCCGCGGCGCTGGCCGCGACGCCCGGGAAGGGCCGCGGGTTCAGCCTGAAGCTGGTCGCGGCGGTCGGCGTCGGGCTGGGGTATCACCTGCTGGCCGGAATGGCCGGTTTCTTCGCGCTGGTCACCGACCTGCCGCCGGCGCCGGTCGTGCTGCTGCCGCCGCTGGCGCTGATGATCATCGCTTCGGTGCTGCTCGCACGCAGTCGTTGAGGGCGCCGGGCGGCCGATTCGGCGGCCGGAAACGAATCGACCCGGCCGGGCCGGGTCGATCGAAGCGTCGCTGTCGAACCTGCGCTCAGCCGGCGGCCTGGACCCAGGCGCTGCACCAGCCGTTCTTGTTGACCAACTTCCCCGGGAAGATGGCACAACCGATCCATTCGCCGTCGCCGCCCTGGGCGAGCTGACAGTTGGAGCAGACCTGCGACACGTCGTGCGAGGCGAACTTGCCGTTGTCGACCTCTTCGGTGTCGTGGACGTAGCCGAGGGCCGAAGCCTGCGGATCGGCCGGATCCAGTTGTTCCTGGGCCAGCGCGTCGCCGAAGCGGGTCATCGTCGGCAGGATCAGCGCCAACGAGCCAGCGCCAGCGAGCTTGAACAGGTTTCTGCGGGAACATTTCGCCATGGGGTTCTCCTTGGGCGGTGCCGTTGATGGACTGCGAATTCGCGACGCAGTTTACTGCAAATCCCGGCTGCTGGACACGCGGAATCATCACGCGGCGAGAACCGAACGCATTCGTAAGTCATTCTCAATACTGAATAATTCGCGTTTCCGGGTCGGCGGCCCGGCGTGACGCGGCGCGGCGGGCGGGACACCCGGTGGACCGACATCCGGACACAAAAAAAGCGGGCGGAAGGCCGCCCGCTTGATCGTGTTCGAGCCGGAGGGTACCGGACTCGTTTCACGATCGATGTCTTACGGCAGGATCACGCTGTCGATGACATGGATCACGCCGTTGCTTGCCATGATGTCGGTGGTCACGACGTTGGCGTTGTCGACCATCACGCCGCTGTCGGAGACGGTGATGTCGATATCCGAGCCCTGGACGGTCGTGGCGGTATCGAGTTCGACCACGTCAGCGGCCGTGACCTTTCCGGCGACCACGTGATACGTCAGGACCGCGGTCAGCTGCTCGGTGTCGGCCAGCAGCGCGTTGAGCTGGTCTGCCGGGATCTTGGCGAAGGCGTCGTCGGTCGGCGCGAAGACGGTGAACGGCCCTTCGCCCTTCAGCGTCTCGATCAGTCCGGCGGCGTCCAGCGCGGTGGCCAGGGTATTGAACGAGCCGGCCTCGACGGCGGTGTCGACGATGTCCTTGTGCGTGCCGTGGTCGTCGGCAAGTGCCGGCGCCGAAAAAGCGAGGGCCAGCAGCGATGCGAATACGATACGAGTTGCAGCTTTCATGGTTCACTCCTAGAGTGGGGGTTGGGGTCGGTCCGCGAATCGGACCTGCCAAGTCTCGGGGGCGGGCATCGTTTTCCTGTCGAGGTCAGATGAAGGCACGGTCAAGAAACGGTGAGGAACGCGTCAATGCCCTGCTTCCGGAGCGCGCACACGAGCAGGCACGACTCGAGTATCGACCGGAATGGATCGAGCGCAGCCGCGCCGATTCGCTGTTCGCGACGCTGCACCGCGACATCGATTGGGAGGCCCGGACGCTGAAGATGTTCGGCCGGATGATCGAGCAGCCGCGCCGGATCGCGTTCCAGGGGGATGATGGCGTGGTCTACCGGTATTCCAACGATGACTACTACGCGGCGTCCTGGCACCCGGACGTTGCTGCGCTTCGCGATCGGTTGGCCGACGATCTCGGCGTGACCTTCAACAGCGTGCTGCTGAATCTCTACCGCGACGGCCGGGACGGCATGGGCTGGCACGCCGACGATGAACCGGAGCTCGGCGATCGACCGGTGATCGCGTCGATCAGTCTCGGCGCGGTCCGTCGGTTCGTGCTGCGGTCGCGGTCCGAGCCGGCGCGCAGGATCGATCTGGCACTGTCTCCGGGAAGCCTGCTGCTGATGGCCGGCGACCTGCAGCAGAGCTGGCAGCACCAGGTGCCGAAGACCGCCCGCCCGGTCGGACCGCGAATCAATCTGACGTTTCGTCGGGTCCTGCGTCCACCCCGTTGATCGCGTCGTCGTCGAGCAGCGTCTCGACCTGCTGCTGCGCGGCGTCGAGCATCGCCCGGCAGTCCTGGCTCAGGGTCACGCCGCGCTTGAACCGCTCCAGCGATTCGGCCAGCTCGAGGTCGCCGGTTTCCAGCGATTCGACCAGCGACTCCAGTTCCGCCAGCTTGGCTTCGAACGACGGTTCGGCCTCTGACGACGAGGATTCCGGGGCTTCGCTCATGGGTACTGCTCCGCAGGTGGTCCGGCCCGGCTCAGTGCTCGGGCGAAGTATAGGGTAGCAAGCCGGCCGGGGGGTCATGCCAGTGCGGTGCGGATACGAGCCACGCAGGATCGCGCCAGCGGCCACCGACGGCCGCCACGCGACCGGCCACCCGCAGCACCGGCAGCCGATGCCGGCGCCACGGCGGGACGCCGGCGGCCCGCAGCACTTCCGCGACGCGCTTCGTCGGGCCGCCGGGGTGAAGACTCATGCGGTCGCCGGCGCGAATCGCGCCGACCGTGATCGGCCCGGCCGGGTCTGCGGCCAGCGCGAGCCCCGCGAGACGGCCCAGACCGTGCGGTAGGGCCAGCTCGGTCGCGCCCGGCGTCAGCTCGACCGACCAGTCCGGCGGGACCGGGTCGGGGCAGCCATCCCGCCACAGTCGACCGCGCCAGGCGTGCAGTTTCAGGCCATCGGCGGTGACGGCCGGGCAGCGGTCGGTGGCGGCGTCCGCGCACTGGCGGCGGAACTCGTCGAATCGGCCCGGCGGGGGCGGGGCCTGCGGTGCCAGCCACGCGCGCAGCGCTTCGAAGGCGCGGGCCGGTTCCATTCGCGACCAGCGGGCCAGGTCGAGCGTTGCCTCGAAGCCGCACGCAGCGTCGCCGCACAGCGTTGCCAGGTCGGCCCGGGCCCGTGCATCGACCGCGTCGGCCGCGCTGCGCTGCGCGGCACGGGCGCGTTCGATCGCGCTCCGGTAGCCTCGGCCCCAGCGCTGTTCCAGGCGCGGCAGAACCTCGTGCCGGAGGTAATTGCGATCCGGATCGGTCGATGCGTTGGTCGGGTCCTCGATCCAGTCCAGGCCGGCGTCACGCAATTCCTGCTGGATCGCCTCCCTCGGCCAGGCCAGCAGTGGGCGACCGAGCCAGCCGTGAGCCAGTCGCCGACGCACCGGCATCCCCGCCAGTCCGATCGGGCCGGCCCCGCGCAGCAGCTTGATCAGCAGCGTCTCGACCTGGTCGTCGAGGTGGTGGGCGGTCAGCAGGGTCTCATCGTCGCCGAGCCGGCCGGCCAGTGCGTTGTAGCGCGCATGGCGAGCGGCCGCTTCGGGGCCCGCGCTCGGGTCGAAGTCGCTCGGGTCGAGCACGATGGTTTCGAACGGCACGCCGAAGTCGGCGGCGATGCGCCCGGCGCGGACGGCGCGGTCCGCGCTGTCCGGATCGAGTCGATGGTCTACGTGGAGGACCCGAACGCGCCGGGCCAGCCCGGCGTCGATCAAACGCTTCAGCAAGCAGACCGAGTCGGCCCCGCCGCTGAACGCGACGTGGAGCCGACCGGGGTCGGTCCAGGCGGCCGCGTCGAGCGGCGGCCGGGTCACTCGCGGTCCAGCGCGCCCAGCTGCATCAAGCGTTCGTAGCGCGCGTCGAGCCGTTCGCTGTCGCTCATGCGGTCCAGCGTGTCGAGCTGGCTGACCAGCCGTTCCTTCATGCGCTGGGCCATTTCGTCCGGGTTGCGGTGGGCCCCGCCGAGCGGCTCGCGCAGGATGCTGTCGACCAGGCCCTGTGCCTTGAGCTTTTCGGCGGTCAGCCCCAGCGCGCCGGCCGCGACTTCGGCCTTTGCGGCGCTCTTGTACAGGATCGATGCGCAGCCCTCCGGTGAAATGACGGAGTAGATGGCGTACTGAAGCATGTTGGTGCGGTCGCCGACGCCGATGGCCAGTGCGCCGCCGGACCCGCCTTCGCCGATCACCGTACAGATGATCGGGACCTCGAGCCGCGCCATGACCATCAGGTTGCGTGCGATGGCCTCTGACTGACCGCGCTCTTCGGCGCCGACACCGGGATAGGCGCCGGGCGTGTCGATGAAGGTGAAGATCGGCAGGCCGAAGCGATCGGCCATCTCCATCAGCCGCTTGGCCTTTCGATAGCCCTCGGGGCGCGGCATGCCGAAGTTGCGGTGGATCTTCTCCTTGGTGTCGCGACCCTTCTGGTGACCGATCACCATGCAGGCACGGCCGTCGATCGAGGCCAGTCCGCCGACGATCGCATGGTCGTCGGCGAACATCCGGTCACCGTGCAGTTCCTGGAAGCGATCGAAGACGCGCGGGATGTAATCCAGCGTATACGGGCGCTCGGGATGGCGGGCCATCTGCGAGACCTGCCAGTCGGTCAGTCCGGAGAACACCGACTCGATCCGCTCGGCGCACTTGGCCTCCAGCCGCTGGATCTCCTCGTCCAGGTTGAGTTCCTGGCTGGTACCGACATTGCGCAGCTCGGCGAGCTTGGCTTCCAACTCGACGATCGGCTGCTCGAAATCGAGGTAGTTCGAGGTCATGGGCGCCTGGAAAAGACAAAGGGAAGAGCCGGCAGTATAGCGATCGACCCCGGACTCCGGAACCCGTACCGGCGGCTGGGTCAGATCTCGAACGGATCGGTCGGGATCCGGGTCGGGTCCCAATGGGCGTGGGCCCAGCTCCACAATGTGTCGAGCGACTGCAGGCCCGGCGGCGGGGGCTGGCCCAGCACGCGCAGCGCAAGCGCCAGCGCATCGGCGGCCGGGCGCGCGGCCACCGGGTCGGCGCCGCTGGATTTCGACAGCTTGCGGCCGCTGGAATCGACGACCAGCGGCAGGTGCAGCCAGCGCGGCGCTGTTCGTCCGAACGCCTGATGCAGGGCCTGCTGGCGGGCGGCCGAGTCGATCAGGTCGGCGCCGCGGACGACTTCGGTGATGCCCTCGTACAGATCGTCGACGACCACGGCGAGCTGGTAGGCGTAGTGACCGTCGGCCCGCCGGATCACGACATCGCCGCAGCGCTCTTCGAGTCGCTCTTCCCAGGCCCCGCGCAACGGATCCTCGACGCGAACCGCTGCGGCCGGGACCCGGAACCGGATGCTGCGTGACGCGCGGCCCGGCGGCAGGCCGTCGCGGCAGGTGCCGGGGTAGACACCGGAGGCCGGCAGGTCGGACCGGCTGCAGCCGCAGGGAAACGCCAGGCCCTGGTCCAGCAGCCGTTCGACTGCGGCGGCATGGCGGGGCGTGAAGCGCCGTTGGTACTGGACCGGGCCGTCCGGCCGCAGACCGAATCGGGCCAGGGTGGCCAACTGGTCCTCGGCTGCGCCGACGACGACGCGCGGCGGATCGATGTCTTCGATCCGGACCTGCCAGGAGCCGCCGTGGCGCCGGGCCTGCAGGTAACTGCCGACCGCGGCGACCAGCGAGCCGAAGTGCAGTGGCCCGCTCGGCGACGGCGCGAAGCGGCCGCGATATCGAAGCGCCGGCGACTTGTCATTCGATGCGGAAGCGTCCATATTCGAATCGATTTCCTGACTCGGGTCTGCCGACATGATGCGACGAATCGGACTGTTCCTGGCCACCAACCTGGCCATTCTGGTCGTGTTCGGGTTCGTGATGAACCTGATCGAGCCCTGGCTGCGTGCCCAGGGGATCGACTACAACCTTGCCGTGACGCTGATCTTCGCCCTGCTGTTCGGGATGGGGGGCGCGTTCATCTCGCTGCTGATGAGCAAGAAGATCGCGCTGATGTCGACCGGCGCGAAGATCATCCAGCAGCCGTCCAGCGAGGTCGAGCGCTGGCTGGTGTCCACCGTCGAACGGCAGGCGCGCGAAGCCGGCATCGGCGTGCCCGACGTGGCCATCTACGACGCTGCCGAGCCGAACGCCTTCGCCACCGGCGCGTCGCGCAACAAGTCGCTGGTCGCGGTTTCGACGGGCCTGCTGCGCGCGATGCGCAGGAACGAGGTCGAGGCGGTGCTGGCCCACGAGGTCTCGCACGTGGCCAACGGCGACATGATCACCATGACGCTGCTGCAGGGCGTGCTCAACACCTTCGTGCTGCTGCTGTCGAGAATCCTCGGCCAGATCATCGATCGCGCGGTCTTCCGCAGCGAGCGCGGCTACGGACCCGGCTACTTCCTGGTCGTGATCGTGCTGCAGGTCGTGCTCGGGATCCTGGCCAGCATCATCGTCATGGCCTTCTCGCGCTGGCGCGAATTCCGCGCCGATGCCGGCGGCGCGCGCCTTTCGGGTCGGCAGAACATGATCGCAGCACTGGAGCGCTTGCGCCAGAGCCAGCAGCCGGGTCAGTTGCCGGAGGCGGTCGAAGCCTTCGGTATCCGTGGCCGGGTCGGCGAGGGCATGAAGCGGCTGTTCATGAGCCATCCTCCGCTGGAGGAGCGGATCCGCGCGCTGCACGACGGCGCGGTCTGATCCGGCGGCCCGGCCGAGGCCGGGCCGGTCAATCGGCGCGGACGAAGTCGTCCTGGACCAGCGTGATGCCGAACTGCCACAGCGCGGCCAGGTCGGCGGTGTTCTCGACCGGCGGCGAGATCACTTCGACGGCGTGACTCTTGGCGTCGCGCGCGAGGCTTTCCAGGCCGGCCCGGGCCGGGCCTTCCCTGCCCAGCGCGCCGCCGACGTTGCCCTCCAGCTTCATGAAGTCGAAGCTCAGATTCTTCAGCAGCATGTCGATCCGCGTGTCCAGTTCGACGCCGAGCAGCGCCAGCCGCACTCCTCGGGCCACGAAGCGATTGGCGAAGCGCTGGACTTCCCGCACGCTTTCGCGGATTTCCGGTTCATGCAGGCCGACGATCAGGCGATTGCCGGGCAGGCGGTCACTTTCGACCAGCTGCTGCAGCCAGTCACAGAACGCCTCGTCGGTCACGCTGGACAATGAAATTCCGACCAGGACGGAATCCTCGTCGTTTTCCATGGCTGCGCCTGAGGTGGTGCGTTCGAGCAGGTCGCGGTCGAGGTCGATCGCCAGACCGGTCCGGACTGCCGCCGAACGGAAGGTCGAGGGCAGAATGACCTCGTCGCTGCCCTCCACCCGCAGCCGGGTCTCGGTTTCGAGGATCCGGAAGCTGTCGTCTTCCATGCTCGTGATCGGCAGCTGGACCAGCCGGAATTCCTGGTTGTTCAGGGCGTGGCGAAGGCGCTCGGACCATTGCGCCAGTTCGTCGCCATCGGCGGCATCGGCGCTGGGTCGGTAGCGCACGTAGCAGTTCCCGCCGGTGCGCTCGGCTTCCTGCATCGCCCCCTGCGCCTGGGCCAGCAGTTCGTCGCCACTGAACATCCGGCCGCTGCCGAGAGCCAGCCCGACGCTGACCGTGATCGTCGGCGACTTGCCGCCGATCTCGAGAACCTTGCCGGAGAAGTGCTCGACCAGACGGGTCGCGAGCGCCACGGTCGCGCCGCGGTCACCGGCCTGCTGGCAAAGCGCCAGAACGTGGTCGGACAGCCGGGCCGGGTGGAGATCGTCTTCGACGACTTCGCCGAACAGTTCGGCCATCTGCTTGATGATCTGGTCCGACGCGGCCGCACCGACCTTGCCTTGCAGCGCGGCATAGTCGTCGATCGCGACCAGCAGGACCGCCGTGTGGGTGTCGTCGTCGGGTTCGACGTCGGCCATGACGTCGTGCAGCGCGGCGATGAAGGCCTGGCGGTTCATCAGGCCGGTGACGAGGTCGCGCGAGCGCAGTTTCTCGAGTTCCTGCTGCAGTTCCTCGCTGTCGCCGACCTCGACCTGCTCGCGGACCATGATCTGGGTGCAGGCCTCGCCGTCGTACCGCGCCGGCGAGAAATCGGCCCGGGCCCGGAAGTCGCTGCCATCGGAGCGCTGGGCCTGGACGTCGATCGGGGCGTCCGGGAGTTCGCCCTTCGACAGCGATCGGAGCAGCGTCTTGAGGTCCGTGCCGTCGTTGGCCGTCGGCAGTAGATCGAGGATGGAGAAGCCTTCCAGCTCGGCGAAATCGCCGTAGCCGAACTGCTCCAGGTAGCTGGGGTTGGCGTAGATGTGCAGCCCTTCGTGCAGGTAGGCGATGGCCTCGCGCGAGGACTCCAGCAGCAGGTTGTAGCGCTCCTGGATGTCGCTGACCTGGCGCAGTGCTTCGGTCTGCTCGCGGGTGGTGCGGATCTGCGTGGCGCGTTCGCGGATCAGGCGGGCGGCGTTGCGGGGGTCGTCGACCCGGGCGATGCCCTCCAGCGAGGCCTGGGCCGCGGCGGCGGCGGAATCCGGATCGGGGTCGGTCAGCGCCAGGATGGGTGGCGTCGGCGACTGGCCCCGCATCGCGCGGACCAGTGGGTCGAGAAGCGCGTGGCTGCCACCATGGACGTGGATCACGGCCAGGTCCACTGCGCCTTCCTCCAGCGTCCGGCTGATCGCATTCTGGGTATCGGCGAACCGGTAGTCCAGCGGCGTGTCGCCGAGCGCGGCCTGCAGTTCATTGACGATGCCGGGGTCGTCGTCCACGACCAGCAGGTTGAGTCGATCCTGGCGTTCCGCCATGCCTGATCCTCCGCCGGGCTTCCTCGAAGAAGCCTTCGTTGTTCGAATCCGCCGGCCGCTCGCCGGCCGCGTGAGCTCGTTGTTCGACGTTACCGATCCCCCGTTGCCGCCGCATTCTACGCTGCCCGGCGCGCCGGTGCGACGTCGGCGACCGGGCCATGCGGCAAGTCAGGTAACACTCAGAGCGACTGTGCCGGTGCGAATCAAGGCGCGTTTCGCAAGGGAATGGTTGTTCCCTTTCCAAGAAACGCAACGCCGAGTCGCGCCGGCACAGTCGCTCCTGGGGGGCACCGCACAAGCGCTGTGGGCGGCGGCTGAGTGCTGCCTGACTTGCCGCATGGCCCCACTAGAGAACCGGCAGCTTGTATGGCGCTCCGGCCCGCTCGCGGACCAGTCGGGGCACCAGATAGCCGGGCAGAACGCGGCGCAGCTGGTCCATCGTCGCCCGAGCGCTCGCTTCGTCGACTTCGTAATGGGCGCTGCCCGCGACCCGGTCGAGCAGGTGCAGGTAGTAGGGAAGGGCGCCGGCGTCGAAGCCGGCCTCCATCAATCCGGCCAGCGCTGCGGCGTCGTCGTTGACATCGGCCAGCAGCACCGCCTGGTTCAGCACCCAGGCGCCGGCCTCGCGGAGTCGGGCCAGCGCCGCCGCCGCGCTGGCGTCGAATTCGTTGGCGTGGTTGGCGTGGACGACCACGACGCAGGACCAGGGCAGCTCGCCCAACCAGTCGGTCAGCTCGGCGTCGATCCGGTCGGGCAGGGTCACCGGCATGCGGCTGTGTATGCGCAGCCGGCGCAGGTGTCCGATGCCGGTCAGTCGGTCGGTCAGGCGTCGGAGCCGGTCGGTGGCCAGCATCAGCGGGTCGCCGCCGGACAGGATCACTTCGGTCACGTCGGGATGGGCGCGCAGATAGTCGGCCAGTGCGTCCCACTCCGAGGGAACCGCCTGGGCCTCGGCGTACGGGAATTCCCGCCGGAAACAGTAGCGGCAGTGGATTGCGCAGGCGCCGGTCGTGATGACCAGGACGCGGCCGGTGTACTTGTGAAGCAGGCCGTGGCCGGCGCGGCTGGCCGAGTCGCCGACCGGGTCGGCGGTGAAGCCATCGACCGCGGTCCGTTCGCGCCGGGTCGGCAGCACCTGACGAAGCAGCGGATCGCTCGGGTCGCCGGGCCGGATCCGGTCGCCGAAGGCGCGCGGCACGCGCAGTGGAAACGGGCTGTCCGGGTCCAGCCCGACGGCTTCGGCGTCCAGGCCGAGGTGCGCCAGCAGCGCGTGACCGTCGCGCCACGCCTCGCGCAGCTGCTGCTGCCAGTTCGGGGTCGACGAGGAGGGATGCGGGGCAGGTATCATAGCGGGCTTGATTCGAAACGCGACGGGTCGGTCGCAGGCGTCGGTCGCGGGTCGCCCCGCAGCGAAGATGCGCATTGTAAAAGACCGGCCGGCCAACCATCTGGAGACGACATGGCAAGTTACGGATTGAACGACGTCAAGAACGGTCTGAAGGTGCTGATCAACGGCGATCCGCATACGATTACCGACACCGAATTCGTCAAGCCCGGCAAGGGTCAGGCCTTCACCCGCTTCAAAGTGCGCAACCTGAAGACCGGTCGAGTCGTCGAGAAGACGATCAAGGCCAACGAAACCGTGGAGGCCGCCGATGTGTTCGAAAAGGAGGTCCAGTACCTCTACAGCGACGGTGAGTTCTGGCACTTCATGGACCCCGACAGCTTCGAGCAGCTGGCCGCCGATGCCGCCGCGGTCGGCGACAACGCGAAGTGGCTCAAGGAAGAGGACCGCTGCCAGATCACGCTGTTCAACGGCGAGCCGATCACCGTGCAGCCGCCGAACTTCGTCGAACTGAAGGTGGTGCAGACCGACCCCGGCGAGCGCGGCGACACCTCGGGCGGCGGCGGCAAGCCGGCGGAACTGGAAACCGGCGCCGTGGTTCGTGTGCCGCTGTTCATCAACGAAGGCGAAGTGCTGCGGATCGATACCCGGTCCGGCGAGTACGTCTCGCGCGTCAAGGACTGAGCCGCCGATGGGTCGCAAGGCACTGCTGCCGGAGTGGGTCGTCCCGGTAGTTCCGGAAGGTCGCGTGCTGACCGGAACCGCAGTGATCCTCGACGGCGAGCGGATCGATGCGCTGGTGCCGGTCGCCGAGCTCGATGCTGCCTGTCCGGACGCCCAGCGGATCGAACTGCCGGGGCGCGCGCTGATGCCCGGGCTGGTCAACATGCACACCCACAGCGCGATGGCGCTGCTGCGTGGCCTCGCCGACGACCTGCCGCTGATGCGCTGGTTGGAGGACCACATCTGGCCGGCCGAGGGTCGCCTGATGGGGCCGGACTACGTCCGGGCCGGCACCGAGCTGGCGATTGCCGAGATGCTGCGCGGCGGCACGACGACCTTCAACGACAACTACTTCTTCCCCGATGTGACCGCCGAGGTCGCGGTCCGGGTGGGCATGCGGGCGGTCGTCGGCATGCCGATGATCCGCTTCCCGACCGCCTGGGCCCAGAGCGAGGACGAGTACTTCCGTCGCGGGCTGGAGGTGCATGAGCGCTTCCACGGCGAGCCGCTGGTCGGCGTCACCTTCGTGCCGCATGCCCCTTACTCGGTCGACGACTCCGCCTTCGCGCGCATCCGCACGCTGGCCGAGGAACTGGACCTGGTCGTTCACCTCCACCTGCTGGAAGCCGCCGGCGAAATCGAATCCAGCCGGCGCGAACACGGCATGCACCCGCTCGACCGGCTCGAGAAGCTCGGCCTGCTCGGGCCGCGCCTGCTGGCGGTGCACATGACCCAGATCGATTCGACCGACATCGTGCGACTGGCCCGGGCCGGCGTTCACGTCGCGCACTGCCCGGACTCCAACCTGAAGCTGGCCAGCGGTATCTGCCCGGTGGCCGAGCTGGACGCTGCCGGCGTCAACGTGTGCATCGGGACCGACGGCGCGGCCAGCAACAACGATCTCGACCTGCTGGCCGAGACCCGGCTGGCCGCCCTGCTGGCCAAGGGCACCAGCGGCAACCCCGAGGCCGTGCCGGCGGCGCGTGCGCTGTCCATGGCGACCATTCACGGCGCACGGGCGCTCGGCATGGAAGATCGGATCGGAAGCATCGAGCCCGGCAAGCAGGCCGACCTGGCCGCGATCCGGCTCGACTGCATTGAGACCGAGCCGGTCCACCACGTGATTTCCCAGCTGGTCTACGCGGCCCCGAGGTCGCAGTTCACCGATGTCTGGGTCGCGGGCCGGCGCCTGTTGAACGACCGGACGCTGACCACGCTGGACGAACACGAGCTGCTCGATCAGACCCGCAGCTGGCGCCAGCGGATCGCGGCCATTCCGAGCGAGGCCGACGCATGACCACCGAGATCACCGACCCGCAGTCCGGGCGCGAACCGGAGCAGGAGAACCTCGACCCGCGCGAGACCCAGGCCTTCGATCGGCTGGCGTCGCGTTGGTGGGATCCCGAGGGCGAATTTCGTCCGCTGCACGACATCAACGGCCTGCGCGCCGACTGGATCGAACAGCGGATCGCGCTCGACGGCGCGGCGCTGGTCGACATCGGCTGCGGTGGTGGCCTGCTGACCGAGGCCATGGCCGAGCGCGGCGCCCGGGTGACCGGCGTCGATCGCGCCGGCAAGGCGCTGGCCGTGGCGCGACTCCACCAGGTGGAGTCGGGGCTCGACATCGACTACCGCGAACACACCGCCGAAGCGCTGGCGGCCGAGGCCGCGGGTCGCTACGACGTGGTCACCTGCCTCGAAATGCTCGAGCACGTGCCGGAACCGGCCAGCGTGGTCCGGGCCTGCTTCGAACTGGCCCGGCCCGGCGGCCACCTCTTCTTCAGCACGATCAACCGCTCGCCGCTGGCCTGGGCCGCAGCCATCGTCGGTGCCGAGTACGTGCTGCAGCTGCTGCCGCGCGGCACCCATCGCTACGACCGCCTGATCCGGCCTTCGGAGCTCGCCGGCTTCGTGCGCGCCGCCGGCGGCGAGGTGGCCGAGATCGCCGGCATGCACTACAACCCGTTCTCGCGCAGCGTCCGCATCGACGGTCGGCCGCGGGTCAACTACCTTCTGCACGCTCGCAAGCCCGAGGCATGACCGGATTCGTCCCGCGCGCCGTGCTGTTCGACCTGGACGGCACGCTGGCCGATACCGCGCCCGACCTCGTGGCGGCGGTCGCCCGCCTGCGCCAGCGCCTCGGGCTGCCCGAGATCGACCTGTCCCACCTGCCGCCGCTGGCCGGGCGCGGGGCCGTGGCGTTGATGAGCGCCGGACTGGCCGAACTCGACGCGGCGCAGCGCGACCCGTTGCGGGCCCAGTATCTCGACGACTATCGCGACAACTGCTGGGACCGGAGCCGCCCGTTCGATGGCGTGCCCGCCCTGCTGGAGCGCTTGATGGCGATGGGCCTGTCGATCGCGGTGGTCACCAACAAGCTGCGCGCGCTGGCCGAGCCGGTCATCGAGCGGGCCGGCTGGTCGGGCCGTGTCGCGGTGCTGGTCGCCGGCGACGATGCCGCCCGGCCCAAGCCGGCGCCGGACCCGGTCGAGCGAGCCTGCCGCCTGCTCGGGGTCGCGACCGGCGATGCCGTGATGGTCGGCGACGACCGGCGCGACGTCGAAGCCGGGCGCGCCGCCGGCTGCCGGACCGTCGCGGCGGCCTGGGGCTATTTCGGCCCGGACGAGGACCCGGCAGAATGGGGCGCCGATGCCCTGATTCGACGCCCGATCGACCTGCTGGCCGCGCTGGCCGAGCTGCAGAAGGCAGCGGGGCGATGACCGGCGATCACCTGCAGCGCGTCCTGCTCGAAGCGGCCAACGCGCGCTGCGTGGTCGTGCACCTCGATCGGGTGCTGGCCGAGGTGCTGGCGCGCGGACCCTATCCGGCGGTGGTCGCCGACCTGCTCGGCGAAGCACTGGTGGTCACGGCGCTGTGCTCGAGTGGACTGAAGTTCGAGGGCCGGATCAGCCTGCAGCTGCGCAGCGGCGCAGCGCTGTCGCTGCTGATGGCCGATTGCACCGACGAGGGCGGACTGCGTGGCCTGGCGCAGTTCGACGATGCCGCAATTCGGGCCGGGGACGGCGACCTGCAGCGGCTGGCGGCCGGCGGCACGTTGACGATGACGCTCGAGCCCTCGGGGCAGGGCCGAACCTATCAGGGTATCGTGCCGCTGCTCGGTGGCGGCATGGCCGAGGCGATGGAAGCCTACTTCCGGCAGTCCGAGCAGCTCGAGACGCGGATCCGGGTCAGCGTCGGCGCCGGCGCGGCGGCCGGTATCCTGCTGCAGAGACTGCCCGGCGAAGCGCCGGACCCCGACGGCTGGAACCGGCTCGGCCAACTGCTCGATACGGTGTCGATCGACGAACTCCGAGCGACCGATTCCGAGACCCTGCTGCATCGGCTGTTCCACGAAGAGCCGCGCCGGCTGTTTCCAGCCCGTCCACTGGTCTTCCACTGCCCCTGCTCGCGCGAGCGCGTGCTGTCGGTGCTGCTCGGCCTCGGCGAGGCCGAACTGACCGATATCCTCGAAACCCAGGGCGAAGTCGACGTCGACTGCCGGTTCTGCAACGAGAAGTACCGCTTCGACCGGCTGGACCTGGAGCAGCTGATCCGCAACGACGCACCCGAGGCGCCCGATGGCGGAAGCATCCACTGAGTCGCCGCTGGACTGGTGCCGCGCACGCTACCTGGTGCCCGGCCACCCGCTGACCCTGACCCTGCCGTATGCCGATCCGGCCGATCGCGACGCGCTGCTGGCGCTGCGCGCCCTGATCGGTGAGATCGCCGCCGTCCCGGGCGACGTCTCCGAACCCGACGTGGCGCGCCGCAAGCTCGGCTGGTGGATGGACGCGCTCGACAACGCATTGCCGCACCCGGTCCTCGAGGCCTATCGGGAAAGCGGCGCGTCCGAACGGGTTCCGGTGGGCCGGCTCGCCGGTCTGGTCGCGGCGGTCCGTGCCACTGTCGACGCGCCGCGGTTCGAAACCGAAGCCGAACTCGATCGTCACGTCCGGCAACTCGCGGCGCCCGCCGCGCAGGCCGAGGCGGCGCTGGTCGCGCCCGACGGCGCCGAGGCAGAGGTCGTCGCAGGCCTGGAACGGATGGCCGCGGCCGCCTACCGGGTCCGGCTGGCCCGCGACGTGGTGCTGGACGCCCGCCACTCTCGCTGGTCGGTGCCGCTGGAGCTGCAGGCCGAATTCCAGCTGACCCGTAGCCAGGTCGCCCAGGGTGAAGTTCCGCATCGCGTTCGCGCCCTGCTGGCTCACATGGCGGCCCGGGGCGTCCAGGCCATCGAGGAAGGGCGGTCCGCGCTGCCGGCGAGCGAGGCCTGGCGGCATCGCCATGCCGTGCTGACCGCGGAACTGGATCGTCGCCTCGGCCTCGAGCTGGTCCGTCGGCCGGCGAGGGGCCTCGCGGAGCGTGTCACCGAAACCGGTCCGCGGGCGGCGTTCGGGCTCTGGCGCCTGGCCCGTCGGCTCCGGCGCGCGGCTCGCCAGGGGCGCTGAAGCCGGACTCCAGCGTCGAACGCCGGGCCGGATCGGCCGGCCACGTTGCGGGCCGCCGACCAGCTGCATATACTCGGGCCCGATGCGGTCGACCTCGCGTCGTCCCCTGCCTTCGTAGTCCAAGGGAGTCCTGATGAAACGCACCTCGTTCCGCAGCGCCTGCTTGGCCACGCTGCTCACTCTTCTTCTGCCAGGCTCGGGGCTGATCGCCGCCGAGGTCAAGTTCACCGCTCCCGACTCGGTCCGGTTGCCGGCCAGCGCCGAGTTGCGCACAGTCGCCGACTACGGCGGCTATCGCCTGCATGCGCTGCCCGAGAGCGACTTCCGGGCCTGGCAGCGCGCGGGTCTTCCCGATGGCGTGCAGCCGCTTCCGCAGGCCAATCGGCTGCTGTTCGACGCGCAACCCTTCGATACCCAGAACGATACGATCCGGGTGCCGGACGGCTGGTCCCTGCGGGCGCCGCGGGGCGAGACGCTGCAGATGGTGCAGTTCGTCGGCCCGGTTCGCAGCGAATGGCTGGATCGAATCAAGTCCACCGGCGCGACCCCGGTCCATTACGTCGCCAATTACGGCTACCTGGTCTGGGCCGACGAATCGGCCCGCCAGGCGCTCGATGTAATGGCCGCCGAGCGCAGCGTGCTGCAGTTCAGCGCACCGATGCCGGCCTTCTTCAAGCTCGGTCCGGCCGCGTCGGCACGACTGGCCAAGGCCAGGTCGGCCGACGATGTGATTCCGGTGACCGTCCAGATGATCCGCCACGGCGGCGCGGCCGATACCCAGCAGGTTCTCGACGACCTGGCCGAGCGCAAGCTGGCCGACTGGTCGCCGATCATGGGCTTCCAGAACGCGCGCTACGAGGTAAAGCTCGAGGATCTGCAGACCATCGCCCAGCGCCCCGACGTCTACTGGGTCGAGGAAGTGCTTGCGCGCGAATTGTTCGACGAAGTCCAGAACCAGATCGTCGCGGGCAATTTCAACGGCGACCAGTCCGGCCCCGTCGGAACCGGGTACCTGGGCTGGCTGACCGGACGCGGGTTCTCGACCGATCACACCGACTACCCGACGGTGGTCGTGGTCGACGACGGCCTGGGGAACGGGACCGTGGATTCCGGCGACCCGACGCTGCACGTCAGCGGCGATGCCGCCAACCCGTCGCGTCTCCAGTTCGTGACCAGCTGCCACAGCGTCAGCAGCCCCGAAGGAGTCGGCGGGCATGGCCACATCAACACGAGCATCGTCGGCGGCTACGACGAGCGCACCGGCTTCCCGTTCGAGGATCCGAACGGCTACCAGCGCGGGCAGGGCATCAACCCGTTCGCCTCGCTGGCCAGCACCCGGATCTTCGCTCCCGGGTTCGACCTGAGCGGCTGTGGAGGCACCGATACCGGGACCATCCAGCACACCTGGCAGCAGGGCGGCCGGATCAGCACCAACTCGTGGGGCTGTGCGGGCTGCGCCGGCAGCTACGACGACGGCTCGCAGGCCTATGACGCCGGCGTGCGCGACGCCGATCCCGCCACGGCGATGAACCAGGAACTGATGGTCCTGTTCGCGGCCGGAAACTCCGGCTCCAGCAGCGGCACGGTCGGCACGCCGGGCAACGGCAAGAACATGCTCACGGTCGGCGCGTCGGAGAACCAGCGACCGTCCGACGAGGACGGCAACTGGACGGACGGCTGCGGGACGGGCCCGACGGGCGCCGACGACGCCATGGACGTGATCGGGTTTTCCAGCCGCGGTCCTGCCCCCGGCGGGCGAGTGAAGCCCGAGACGATCGCGCCGGGCACGCATATCCAGGGTACGGCGAGCACCAGCGGCAACTACGACGGCAGCGTCGTCTGCGATGAGTTCCGCCCCAGCGGTCAGTCGGTCTACGCTGCGTCGAGCGGCACCAGCCACTCCACGCCGGCCGTCGCCGGGGTCGCCTCGCTGGCCTGGTGGTGGCTGGAAAACGCTACCGGCATCTTTCCGGCCAATCCGGGCGCCCCGGTCACGCCGACTCCGGCGCTGATCAAGGCGTACGTGCTGGCCCATCCGACCTACCTGACCGGCGTTTCGGGCGGCGGCGACCTGCCGACCAACGTACAGGGTTACGGCATGCCGAACATGAACCTGATGTTCGACGACGCGCTGAAGGTCACCGTCAACCAGGACGTGCTGTTCGACAACAGCGGCGAGGACTGGAGCATGACCGTCTCGGCGGCCGATCCGGCCCGCCCGGTACGCGTCATGATGGTCTATACCGATCAGGCCGGCGCGGTGGGCACCAGCCCGCAGGTCAACGATCTCAACCTGACCGTCGAAGCCGGTGGGCAGACCTACTTCGGCAACGTATTCAACGGTCAGTGGAGCGTTGCCGGCGGCAGCGCCGATACCGCCAACAACTACGAGGCCGTATTCTTCGACGCCGGCACCGCCAGCGCCCTGACGGTCACCGTCTCGGCCTTCAACATCGCCGGCGACGGCGTGCCGAACGTCGGTGACGGCACCGACCAGGATTTCGCCCTGGTCTGCTACAACTGCGTTCAGGAACCGACCTTCACGCTGGTCGGCTCGCCGACCGAGGCGGCCATCTGCACGCCGGACAACGCGGCGTACTCCATCGATGTCGGCGCCGTGCTCGGCTTTTCCGATCCGGTCTCGCTGACGGCCGTGGGCAACCCGGCCGGGACCACGGCCACCTTCGGATCGAGCAGCGTCACACCACCGGACACCACGTCGCTGGTCATCGGCGGCACCGGCACGGCGGCGGCCGGCGACTACACCGTGACCGTCGAAGGGGTCAGCGGCGGTACGAGTCGTTCCGTGGATCTCGGTCTGAGCGTGTTCACCGCGGCACCCGCAGCACCGATCCAGAGTGCACCGGCCAATGGGGCCACCAACGTGCCGCAGCAGGCCACGCTGGAATGGACGGCGGTCGCACAGGCCTCCGAGTACACGATCGAGGTCTCCGACGACCCTTCGTTCGGAAGCCTTCTGTTCTCCGCGACGACCGACGCGACGTCCGTCGTCACTTCGCCGCTGCCGAGCAACACCGAGTTGTACTGGCGGGTGTCGGTCGCCAACCAGTGCGGCAGCGAGGTGTCGTCGACCCGCTCGTTCATCACCGCGGCGCTGCCCGGCGATTGTTCGATCGGCAGCACGCCGCAGGTTCACATGCTCGAGGATTTCGAGTCGGGCGCATCTGGCTGGACCACGGGCGGAACCGGCAGCACCTGGGTGCTGCAGAGCACGCAGGTCAACAGCGGCACGCAGGCCTGGCACGGTGAGGATGTGCCGTCGATCAGCGACCAGCTGTTGACCACGCCGCCGATCGAACTGCCGGCCGACACCGGCGCGCACACCTTCCAGTTCTGGAATCGCCAGGAGATGGAAGACGGCGGTTCGGGCTGCTACGACGGCGGCCTGCTGCAGATCAGCACCGACGCCGGGGCGAGTTGGACCCAGGTACCGAACGCAGCCATGCTCACCGACCCGTACGACGGGCCCATGGATGGCGGTTTCAGCAACCCCGCTGCCGGCCAGGATGCCTGGTGCGGCGATCCGCAGGAGTGGATGAACTCGATCGTCGACCTGAGCGCCTACGCCGGCGAGACGGTCCAGCTGCGCTTCCGGCTGGCGACCGACTCGTCGGTCGGCAAGCCGGGCTGGTGGATCGACGACATTCGTGTCCAGAGTTGTGAAACGACCCTGATCGAGGAGGTGTTCGCCGACGGGTTCGAAACCCCGTAGTCGGCACGCGGCGTCACCATCAAGAAGGCCCGGGACGTCCCGGGCCTTTTTTCATGGATCGACCGCGTTTCGACGCTTCGCGGTCAGACGTCTTCGAGCAGTCGGTCCAGGCGATCCAGGCCGCGCGCCAGGCTGTTGCCCAGCGGTGCGAGGTAGGGCGGTTCCTTGGTCAGGCTGGTCTTGAGCGTGCGCGCCTCTTCGAGCGCGGCGCGATCCGGCGCGAGGTCGTAGGGCGCCAGGAACTTGTCCAGCTCGTCGGCGCGACGCAGCAGTTGGCTACGGGTGTGCTGGTAGGCGTGCTCGGCCAGGTCGCTGCGGCTGGAATAGCTGAACATGTTGGTGAAGAACAGCCGCTCGTCGTGGCGGTCGGGCTCGACCAGCAGGATCGAGGACTCCGGGAACTGGCTGGCGTACTTGGAAATGCCGATCTGCATCCGCGACTGGATCAGCGCACGGAAGGTCTGGGCCAGCACCAGCGGCAGGCCGCCGTCGATCATGCGCTCCTGGTCGATCTGCATCCGGTCAGGATCCTGCGCGGCGTCGAACGGCACCAGCGGGTTGACGCCGATCAGCAGGTCGACGCCGTCGTGCAGCGCGACCGAGGCGTGCAGGGTCCGGCGCAGCGCGCCGTCGACGTAGTAGCGGTCATTGATCCGGACCGGCGGGTAGAGGCCGGGCAGCGCCGCCGAGGCCTGGACCGCGCGCGAGATCGGCACGTCGTCGAGGCCGGGCTCGCCGAAGCGCACCGCACCGCCGGTGTTCAGGTCCATTGCGACGACCCGCAGCGTGGTGTCGAGTTCACGGAAATCGTTGGTCCGGCCCGGGCGATCGAGCACACGAGAGACGAAATTGTGGATGGTCTCGTTGTCGAACACGCCGGTCGGCAGGACCCGGCTGAGCCCGCCGATCGACTCGAGTCGGCCAAGATGGGCCGGGTGTCGAATCGCCTCGGTGATCAGGGCCCAGAAGGCGCCGGGAGTATTGCGGACGCGGTCGGTGAACTCGCCGAGCGCCGGACGCAGGAATGATTCGGGCTCGAACGTGAATTCCGCCCCTTTCGCGCCGAGGAACACCCGGCACATCTGGCTGGTGGTGACCTGGTTCGCCAGGCTGGCGGCCAGGAACGCACCGGCGCTGACGCCGACGTAATGGTCCAGCTGATGCAGCCGTAGCCCGGAGATGCTTTCGTTGACGGCCTGCAAGGCGCCGAGTTCGTAGATGGCGCCCAAGGGGCCGCCGCCGGCCAGTGCCAGGCCGATCTTCGGAGTCTTGCGGCCACGCCGCTGCTTGCCGGCAGGGTTCAGTGTCAGCATGAGAGATCGCTCATGAACATGGCTGCATTGTACCGCTACCGCACTCGATCGGACGCGCCGACCTCGTCGGGCTTGCTATGCTGCCGACCTGCCCGTTCCGGAGTACCGCCCGTAATGACCGCGACGATCGACCGGCCCGCACCGGACTTCGAGCTTTCCGACCAGGAGGGCCGACCCTGGCGGTTGTCCGGCCATGCCGGGCAGCGCCTGTTGCTGGTGTTCTATCCTGGTGACGACACGCCGGTCTGCACCAGGCAACTGTGCGAGTACCGGGACGGCCTGTCGGAATTCCAAGGGCTGGGCGTGGAGGTGGTCGGGATCAGCGGCGACGACGCGGCTTCCCACCAGCGATTCCGCGACAAGCACGATCTGCCGTTCACTCTGCTCAGCGACCCCGGCCTGGCCGTGGCCGAGCGCTACGGCTGCAAGGGGCTGCTGGGCATGAAACGGGGCGTGTTCCTGCTCGATGCCGAGCACACCGTCCGCTACGCTCACGTCGAAGCAGTGGCGGTGTTCCGCCGCGGCCGCGCCGAGCTGCTGAAGGAAATCCGCGCGCTGGACGTATGAGTTCGAACGACCACAACGGGACCGAGCATCTTGCCGCGCAGGTCGAGGCCAGCCTGGCGCTGGTCGGTCGGCTGCCGTCCACGGATCCCGCGCTGGCCGCGCTGCAGCGGTGGCAGCGCGCGCGGCTGGACGCCACCTACGCGGACCTGTCTGCGCAGGACCTCTACCGCGACGCCTGCGTGTTCTTTCTCGACGAGCTCTACGGCGGCAAGAACGTCAGCGAACGCGACCGCCAGCTGGAGCGCGCGCTGCCGGTCATGAAGCGTTTCCTGCCCGATCACCTGCTGTTCGCCGTAGGTGAGGCGATGCGGTTGCAGTGGATGAGCCTGGACCTCGACGCCCGGTTGGCCGCCCGAATCGAAGGACCGCTGGGCCAGCCCGAGTATGCGCGGGCCTATCGCCGCCTCGGTGCCTGGGACGAACGCGAGGAGCAGATTCGCTTGATCGGTGATCTCGGTGATCTGCTGGTCGAGACGGTGAGGAAACCGATGATCCGCCGGCTGGTGCGCTGGATGCACCGGCCGGCGGTGGCAGCCGGTTTCGGTCGGCTGCAGGAGTTCCTGATCGAGGGGCTGGACGCCTTCGCGGTGATGGGCAAGGACGGTTCCAACTTCGTCGAAACGATCGTTCAACGGGAACGGCAGGCACTCGAAGCGATCCGCGCGGGTGCGGACTGGCCGTTCGAGCCGTGGATCGGCACCGGGCCGATGCCGCCCGATGCGGTGACCGACGAGGCCTGAGGTCGTGGTCATCCGCACCCGGCCTGCCGCCCCTCGATGAACGGTTTTGTCGAAGACCACGCCTCGACGCTGGCGCTGCTGGCGGTCGGCGTGCTGCTGGTCGCGATCCTGCTGGTTCGCGTCGTACTTCGCGGCCGCCGGCTGCCGCCGATGGTGGCCTACATCGGGCTCGGACTGCTGCTCGGCTACCTGCTCGACCATGCTGCCGGCGACGAGGTGCGCACGGTGCTGCCCGGTCTCCGGCTGCTGGCCGAGGCCGGCCTGGTCATGTTGTTGTTCAAGGCCGGCCTGGAGGCCGACCTCAAGGATCTCCGGGCCCAGTTGCCGAATGCGCTGGACATCTGGTTCTGGAACGTCGTCGTCAGTGCGTTGGCCGGTTACGCGGCGGCCCGCTGGTGGTTGAACCTCGATGCCCTTTCGTCGCTGTTCGTCGGCGTGGCGCTGACCGCGACCAGCGTCGGAGTCAGCGTCGGGCTCTGGCAGCAGGCCGGACGGCTGGACAGCCACGAGGGCAGCCTGCTGCTCGACGTGGCCGAACTGGACGACCTGAGCACCATCGTGTTGATGGCCGTGCTGGTCTCGATGGCGCCGCTGCTGGCCGCAGGGCAGTCGCTGATCCAGCCCGAGGCCGGCGTTGTCCTGCTGCAGGTGCTCGGCACGCTGGCCGGCTTCCTGGTGCTGGCCGGCGTGTTCTCGGTCTGGCTGGAGCCCCGCCTGACCGCGTTCTTCGAGCGCCACGAAACCGACCACGAGCCGGTGATCTTCGTCGTCGCGATCGGCTTCCTGATCGCCGCGCTGGCCGAACTGGCCGGTCTGTCGTTGGCGATCGGCGCGTTCCTCGCCGGGCTGGCGTTCTCGCGCGACAACCGGGTCGCCCGCGAGCGGCCGGTGATCCAGGGCCTGTATGACTTCTTCACGCCGTTCTTCTTCGTCGGCCTGGGCCTGATGGTCGAGCTGGACGCGTTCTCCGGCGTCTGGTGGCCGGCGGTCCTGCTTTTGCTGGCCGCCGTGGCCGGCAAGCTGGTCGGCGTCGGGCTGCCGGCCTGGTCCAGGCTGGGCGGCGCCGGTGCGCTGCTGCTGGCCGTCAGCATGGTGCCGCGTTCGGAGATCGCCATGGTCGTCATGCAGCGCGGGCTGCAGGTCGGCGTCGACGAGCGTGCCTTCGCGATCATGGTCGTCGTCTCGGCCGGCACGGTGCTGTTCGGGGCGTTGGTGGTGCCGGCGCTGTTGGGAAGGCCGTTGCAGTCGGACTGAAACCACGGCGGGCTGCCGGGCAGCCCGCCTGGGTCGATGAGGCGGATCAGTCCGCCGGACGGATGCGCCAGAGGCCGTCGTTGCCTTCGCCGTTGTCGGTGACCAGGTAGATGAAGCCGTCCGGGCCGACGCGGATGTCGCGGATGCGGCCGACTTCGCCCTGGATCAGGCGTTCTTCGTGGACCACTTCGCCGTCTTCCCAGACGATCCGGCGGATCTGTTCGGTGGCCAGGCCGCCGGCCAGGAAATTGCCCTGCCAGGCCGGAAAGGTCTCGTCGACCAGCACGGCCAGGCCGGACGGATGCAGGCCCGGCGTCCAGTCGATGATCGGGTCGACGATCCCGGCCATCGAGCGGCGGGTGTAGTCGAAGTAGCGCTGCTCGGTGCGATAGTCGCGGCCGCGTGAGACCACCGGCCAGCCGTAGTTGGCGCCGGGCGTCATCAGGTTCAGCTCGTCGCCCCCGCGGGGGCCGTGCTCCGTGGACCAGGCCTGACCGGTCTCCGGGTGCACCATCAGGCCCTGGATGTTGCGGTTGCCCGAGGTCCAGATTTCCGGCCGGGCGTCGGTGCTGCCGGCATAGGGGTTGTCGGCCGGCACGCTGCCGTCGTCATTCATCCGCAGCAGCGAGCCGGCGTGGTCATTCATGTCCTGGGCGCGCGGAGGTGCCGCACCCCGGTCGCCGATGCTCATCAGGAGCGTACCGTCGGGCAGCCAGGCCAGGCGAGAGCCGTAGTGACGGCCCGGGGTCGAGAAGCGGTCCTGGATGAAGATCTGCTCCAGGTCGACGAGGCGGTCGCCGTCCAGCTTGCCGCGTGACAGGGTCGTCGCGGAGTTGACGCCGTCCGGGCCGGCCTGCGACCAGGTGAAGTAGATCCAGTCGTTCTCGCCGTCGCCGTAGTCCGGGTGAACGACTACGTCGAGCAGTCCGCCCTGGCCGCGTGCGGCGACCTCGGGGACGCCGTCGATCGGCGTGGTGTTGCCGTCCAGCGTGACGCGCAGCAGGCGACCGGCGCGCTCGGTGACCAGCAGGTCGCCTTCGGGCAGGAAATTCAGTGCCCAGGGCTCGCTCAGACCATCGGCGATCGCTTCGAGTTCGATCGGTTGGTACTCGGTTCGCAGGCGTTCTGCGGTGGCGGGCAGCGAGACGATCGCCAGCGCCAGTGCCGCAAGCAGCGCGGTGATGGGCAGTGCAGGGGTTCGGTACATCGGGGTTCTCCAGACTCGACCAAGCCTCGGATGATAGCCGACCCGCGCGCAGGCCCCGTGCCGCCGATGGACTGCGCTACCCTGACGGCCTCGCGCCGTTCGACGACTCGCCAGGATTCCGGATGATCCAGACTCCCCGCCGCGGACTGCCGCCCGCCGGCCGGTTCGCGCTGACCGCGGCGCTGTGCTCCAGCGTCGGACAGACGTTCTTCATCGGCCTGTTCGGCGCCGAGTTCCGTGCCGCGTTCGATCTGAGCGACGCGGCCTTCGGCACGCTGTATTCCACGGCGACGCTGGTCAGCGGGCTGACCATGTTCTGGCTGGGCGCGGTCGCCGATCACGTGGCCCTGCGCCGGATCGCCGTGGTCGTGGCGCTGGTGCTGGCTGCCGGCGCGGCACTGGTCGCCTCGGCGTCCACGCCGCTTCTGTTCGCCTGCGGCCTGTTCCTGCTGCGCCTGGCCGGGCAGGGCCTGCTCGGTCACCTGGCGGTGGTCGCCGCCGGCCGGTTCGCGACGGTCCGGCGCGGCCGGGCGCTGGCGATGGCCAGCTACGGCTTCATCGTCGGCGAAGCGCTGTTTCCGTTCGCCGTGGCGCTGGCGCTGGAGTCGCTGGGCTGGAGATCGGTGTGGTGGAGCCTGGCGGCCATTGCGGCACTGGGCGTGGCGCCGCTGCTGTACCTGCTGGCCCGCCCGCTTATCGGCGATCCCTCGATCGAAAACGCGGACCCGGATATCGGCGACGCCGAAACCTCCCGGATGGCTGCTGCAATGCCGATCGGCCGCGGCCGCCTGCTGGTCGACCCGGTGTTCCTGCGCATCCTCGCCGTGGTGCTGGTGCCGCCGGTGGTGGTGACCGCGCTGTTCCTGCACCAGGCGGCGATCGCCGAGCGCCAGGCCTGGTCGATGTTGGCGGTCGGCCAGGCCTTCGCGCTGTTCGCCGCGGCCCAGTTCGCTGCGTCGTTCGCCGCTGGTCGACTGATCGATCGCTTCGGGGTCCGGCCGCTGTTGCGGATCGAGCTGGTCCCGCTGGGCCTGGCCGTGCTGGCGCTCGGAGGGCTGGCGCCGGCGACGGCGTTATGGGTCCTGTTCGCCGGGCTCGGCCTGACCGCCGGGCTGAACTCGGTGCTTGCTGCCGCGGTATGGGTCGAGTTCTACGGCACCCGCCAGCTGGGCCTGGTGCGCGGCGTGTACATGGCGCTGATGGTGGTTTCGACTGCGCTGGGCCCGGTGGCGCTGGGCCTGCTGCTCGATGCCGGCGTGACCCTGTGGTCGATCGGCGTCGTGATCGCGGCGTATGCCGCGCTGGTCCCGCTGGTCGCCACGCCGGGGCGGGACGTCCGCCGGCGCTGAGGCGACGGCCCGCTCGATCGCCCGGTCGATCGCCCGATCGATCAGTCGCCCTTGATGACCCGGGGGCCGGTGCCGGCCGTCTTTTCGTAGACGCCCTGGCCGATCTTCTTGTACTGCGTGAAACCCTGCTTCTCGATGTTCTTCGGCTGGTGCATGTGCGCCGTACCGGAGATCACCCGCGGCGCCGAGATCACCCGCTGGACGGGCGCGCCGCAGCCCGGGCAGGCGTCCAGCGCCTCTTCGGCCAGTTTCTGCAGCTTCGTGAAGCCGTCGCGGCAGTGGCTGCAGCCCTCGTCGGAGGTGGCTCGGTACTCGTAGAACGGCATGGTCTTCGGATCCGGTATCGCGGCGTCGACAACGATACTATGGGGCGATTCACCGCTGGCAACAAGGAAAACATCGATGAACGAAGACGTCTCGCGCGTCGTGCTGGTGACCGGTGCAGCCGGAGCGCTGGGCTCGGCGCTGGTGCGGCGCCTGGTGACCGAAGGCGCCGACTGCATCGCGCTGGACCGTGATCGCCGGGGGCTGGAGAAGCTGCACGACGGCCTGGCCGCGGAAGGCCGCGCGCCGCTGGTCGTACCGCTGGACCTGGCCGGCGCCGGTCCCGATCACTACGTCGAGCTGGCCGAGTCCCTGCACGGCGAATTCGGCCACGTCGATGCGGTGATCCACGCCGCGGCCGAGTTCAAGGGCCTGCGCACGATCGAGAACCTGCCGCCCGACGAGTGGATGCAGGAACTGCAGGCCGGGGTCACCGGCCCGATGCTGCTGACCCGGGCGCTGCTGCCGCTGCTGCGCCGAGCGCCGGACGGCCGCGTCGTGTTCGTCATCGACGACCCCGAAGCCCGCGCCGCGGCCTACTGGGCCGGCTACGGCGTGGCCCAGTCGGCGGTGCGCGCGCTGGCCGCGATGCTGGCCGCGGAATGCCGCGCCCACGGCCCGTCGGTGACCACCGTCGATCCGGGCAAGTTCTACAGTGCGCTCCGATCCCGCGTCTGGCCGGCCGAGAATCCGGGCGAGCTGCCGACCGCCGAGGCGGCTGCGGAGACCGTGCTGGCCGAACTGGATCGGCGTCACTGAGCGATTTCCCCATCCTTCGAACCGCAGGAGCCGAATCATGAGCGAGACCCTGTTCGAGAAGATCGTGGCCCGGGAGATTCCGGCCGACATCGTCTGGGAGGACGACGACCTGCTGGCCTTCCGCGACATCGAGCCGCAGGCGCCCGTGCACATCCTGATCATTCCCAAGCGGAAGATTCGCACGCTGAATGACCTCGAGGCCGATCACGCCGAGCTGGTCGGCCGCATGGTGCTGGCCGCGCGCGACATCGCGAAGTCCGAAGGCATCGCCGAGGACGGCTACCGCCTGAACTTCAACTGCAACGAGGGCGGCGGGCAGTCGGTCTGGCACATCCACCTTCACCTTCTAGGTGGTCGACAGATGAAGTGGCCTCCTGGATAGGCTTCGATCGCTGTTTCGCCTCGATTTTCCAGAGGATCGACGCAAAGTCGCGAAGGAGTGAAGGAACGCGAAACGAAGAAGGGGTTCCTGGCGCACACTCGGTCGCTTATTGGCTGGTCTGGAACTGGCAGATCAATGTTCGGGCCAGCCGAAGCCTTCCGGTGATCCCAGGCGAGTTCGTCGGTCGTGAAACGCCGAATTGAATGGGCTTGCGTGCAATTGCAAACTGCTCTGCACCGGATCGGTTGGTTGTCCAGAAAGCATTGCGGGAAACAGAAATCCCGTTACCTGGCGCGGATTTTTCCCAACATCCCGAACTTCAAGACGGGCTGCGGATTTTGCGCAAACGCAAGGGCGTGACCGATCTGCACTGTTTCGTCCGGCACACGTCAGACTTGACCTCCGATAACGTCATGCAGGAGTTTGTCGAGGACCTGATGGCCGAGAAGCCGACCAGGCCGGAGCAAGTTGCCGGAAAGCTCCAGACCAAGCGACTTGAGCAGGATGTCTCCATGATCTCCGCTTTTGATTGGAAGCCGGAAGACGCGATCCGCGTCTGCTCAGGGGTGTGCGTTAGCAGTTCGTGACGGAACTCGATCATCTGTTTAGAGCACGCCTTGTGCCAGCATCGCGTCGGCGAGCTTCTCGAAACCGGCGATGTTGGCGCCCTTCCTGTAGTTGACGGGCCGGCCGTCGCCGTTGCCGCCGTGCCGGACGCAGCGATCGTGGATCTCGCGCATGATGCGCTTGAGTTCCTCGTCGACGCGATCCCGGCTCCAGACCAGGTGCTGGGCGTTCTGGGCCCGCTCGAGGCCGGATACGGCGACGCCGCCGGCGTTGGCGGCCTTGCCGGGGGCGTAGCTCACCTGGTCGCTGGCCTGGAAGGCGTCGACGGCTTCGGCGGTGCAGGGCATGTTGGCGCCCTCGGCGACCAGCCAGCAGCCGTTGTCGAGCAGGCGTTTCGCGTCGTCGCCGTCGAGTTCGTTCTGGGTGGCGCAGGGCAGCGCGATGTCGCAGTCGACGCCCCAGGGTTTCCGGTCCTCGTGGTAATCGGCGTCGATCCGCTCGGCGGCCTCTTCGAGCGAACCATCGCGCCGATCCTTGCACCGACGCACGGCGTCGAGACGGTCGTCGTCGAGTCCGCCCGCGACGTGCAGGAGGCCGCCGGAATCGGACAGGGTGACGACCTTCGCGCCGAGTTCGATGGCTTTTTCCGCGGCGCGCAGAGCGACGTTGCCGGCGCCGGAGATCGCGATCCGGGCGCCGTCCAGATCGCGGTCCAGGCGTTCGACCATGTCCAGGACGAAATACAGCACGCCGAAGCCGGTGGCCTCGGTGCGCAGTTCCGAGCCGCCGAACGACACGCCCTTGCCGGTCAGCGCGCCGACGAATTCACGTTTCAGGCTGCGGTACTGGCCGAACAGGTAGCCGATCTCGCGCTGCCCGACGCCGATGTCGCCGGCCGGGATGTCCTGGTTCGGGCCGATGTAATGGACCAACGTATTCATCAGGGACTGGCAGAAGCGCATGATCTCGGTGTCGCTGTGCGCCTTCGGGTCGAAGTTGGCGCCGCCCTTCGCGCCCCCGATCGGCAGCCCGGTCAACGCGTTCTTGAAGCACTGCTCGAAGCCGAGGAATTTCAGCACCGACTCGGTTACGTCGGGATCGAAGCGCAGGCCGCCCTTGTACGGGCCGATCGCGTTGCTGAACTGCACCCGCCAGCCGCGATGGACCCGGACCTGGCTGTCGTCGTCGGTCCAGCAGACGCGGAAGGAGACGATCCGGTCCGGTTCGGTCATGCGCTCCAGCAGCATCGCGCCCTGATAGTGAGGGTGTTCGTCGATGAACGGCAGCAGGTCGCAGGCCACTTCGTGGACGGCCTGGTGGAACTCGTCCTGGCCGGGATTGCGCCGGACCAGACCGTTCATGAAGTCGTCCATCGCGCTGTTGTGGGACGAGCGGTGTTCGCTCATCGGGGCACTCCGGGAATTCGTTGTCGACGTTCAGACTATCAGCCCGCCGCGAACACGCGCCCGCCCGGGTGGCGGAGGGTCGCCGGCAATCCGGGGCGAGGCCCCTGAATTTGCTAGAATTCCGGGTCCTTCAATGTGCTGAATACCCGATGTCCGGAAAGCTGTACATCAAGACCCACGGTTGCCAGATGAACGAGTACGACTCCGACCGCATGGCCGAGGTGCTCGCGGCCTCGCACGGTCTCGAACTGACCGACGACGAATCGGCCGCCGATGTCATCCTGGTCAACACCTGTTCGATCCGCGAGAAGGCTCAGGAAAAGGTGTTCTCGCAGCTCGGCAGGTGGCGCCCGTTCAAGGTCGATCGGCCCGACGTGGTCATCGGCGTGGCCGGCTGCGTGGCCAGCCAGGAGGGCGAGGGCATCCTGGAACGCGCGCCGTACGTCGACCTGGTGTTCGGCCCGCAGACCATCCACCGGCTGCCGCAGATGCTCGACCAGGTCCGCGAGCGCAAGCAGCCGGCCATCGACGTCAGTTTTCCCGAGATCGAGAAGTTCGATCACCTGCCGCCGCCCGGCGCCAAGGGCCCGACCGCGTTCGTTTCGATCATGGAAGGCTGCTCCAAGTACTGCACCTTCTGCGTGGTGCCCTACACCCGCGGCGAGGAAGTCAGCCGGCCGCTGGACGACGTGATCGCGGAGATCGCCCAGCTCGAGGCGCAGGGCGTGCGCGAGATCAACTTGCTCGGTCAGAACGTCAATGCCTACCTGGGCTCGACCCATGACGGCGGCACGGCCGACCTGGCGCTGCTGATCCGCTACGTTGCCGCGCTCGAGGGCATCGAGCGGATTCGCTTCACCACCTCGCACCCGGTCGAGTTCTCCGACCGACTGATCGAGGCCTTCGCCGACACGCCGAAACTGGCCGACTACCTGCATCTGCCGGTGCAGTCGGGCTCCGATCGAATCCTGTCGTTGATGAAGCGCGGCCACACGGCGCTGGAATACAAGGACCGCATCCGCAAGCTGCGCGAGGCCCGGCCCACCATCTCGCTGTCGTCGGATTTCATCGTCGGCTTTCCCGGCGAGACCGAGACCGACTTCGAGCAGACCATGAAGCTGATCCGCGACCTGAACTTCGACCAGTCGTTCAGCTTCATCTACTCCGCGCGGCCGGGTACGCCGGCGTCGAACCTGCCGGATAACGTCTCGATGGACGTCAAGAAAGAGCGCCTCCAGCGGCTCCAGGCCCAGCTCAATACCCAGGCGCGGGCGATTTCCGAGGCGATGGTCGGCCGCACCGAGCGGGTGCTGGTCGAAGGCCCCAGCCGCAAGGATCCGAACGAGCTGGCCGGGCGCACCGAGAACAACCGTGTAGTCAATTTCCTGGGTCCGAAGTCGCTGATCGGCCAATTCGCCGATCTCGAGATTACCGCGGCGCTGGCCAATTCGTTGCGCGGACGGATTCCGGCCCGTGACGCGGCCTGACCCGATGAGCGACCTCGTTACCCTTGAACTCGAGCCGGCCGACAACGAACGGCTGGCGAATCTGTGTGGCCCGTTCGACGAGCACCTGCGGCTGGTCGAGAAGCGTCTGGGCGTGGATATCAATGCCCGCGGCAACCTGATCGCGATCCAGGGCGAGCCGGATGCCACCGGCGCGGCGCGGCGGGTTCTTCGCAAACTCTTCCGTCAGACCGAGCGCGAGGTGCTGACGCCGGCCCTGGTCAACCTCAGCCTTCAGGCCTCGGGACTGGACGAGCCCGAAGAGGGCGAGCGCGAGACCGTGATCCGGACCAAGCGTGGGCTGATCCGCCCGCGCGGTCCGAACCAGCGCCGCTACCTGGGGCAGATTGCCAACTGCGACATCAATTTCGGCGTCGGGCCGGCCGGCACCGGCAAGACCTTCCTGGCGGTGGCCTGCGCGGTCGACGCGCTGGAGTCCGACCGCGTGCAGCGCATCGTGCTGGTGCGGCCGGCGGTCGAGGCCGGCGAGCGGCTGGGCTTCCTGCCCGGCGACCTGGCCCAGAAGGTCGATCCCTACCTCCGACCGCTCTACGACGCGCTGTACGAGATGATGGGCTTCGAGAAGGTCGGCCGCCTGATCGAGCGAAACGTCATCGAGGTCGCGCCGCTGGCCTACATGCGCGGCCGCACGCTGAACGACGCCTACGTGATCCTCGACGAGGCGCAGAACACCACGCCGGAACAGATGAAGATGTTCCTGACCCGGATCGGCTTCGGCTCGCGCGCGGTGATCACCGGTGACCTGACCCAGATCGACCTGCCGTCGAAGATCTCGTCCGGCCTGAAGCAGGCCGTTGGCCTGTTGCGCGACGTCGACGGCATCGGCCAGACCTTCTTCGACGCCCGGGATGTTGTCCGGCACCCGATCGTCCGGCGGATCGTCGAAGCCTACGAGCGCGCCGACGCCGAGAGCGCCGCCGACGATGGACGTTGACGTACAGCGTGCGGTCTCGCTCGATGGCGTTCCGGACGACGTGGATCTGGTCCGGTTCGCCGAGGCCGCGCTGCCGGCCGATGGTGCTTCGGGCGTGTGTCTGCGAATCGTCGACGAGGCCGAGAGTCGGGCCTTGAACCACCAGTGGCGCGGCAAGGATTCACCGACCAACGTGCTGAGTTTTCCGGCCGAATTCCCGCCCGGGCTCCCGGCATCGGCACGCCCGCTCGGCGTGAGCGGCGACTTGGCATTGTGTGCGCCGGTGATCGCCCGCGAGGCGCATGACCAGGGCAAGGCACTGGCCGACCACTGGGCGCACCTCGTGATCCACGGAATCTTGCACTTGCGCGGGTTCGACCATATTCAGAACGATCATGCAGAAGAAATGGAGCAGCTGGAGCGCGAGCTGCTCGCCGGACTCGGCATCGCCGACCCGTACCGGGACGCCTGAGCGTCCTTGCGCCACCTTTCCCCCGGAGACATCGAACCAATCCATGAACGACGACTCATCGAACAGTAGCAACGGCTCCGCGAACCGATCGTGGCTGGAACGCATCGGGCGTGCGTTCGGCGGCGAGCCGCGGAGCCGGGATGACCTGATCGAGCTGCTTCGCGAAGCCACCGAAAGCGGCCTGATCGAAACCGACACCCTGGCCATGATCGAAGGCGCGCTGGAGGTCGACGAACTCCAGGTCCGCGACGTCATGATCCCCCGCTCGCAGATGGTGGTCGTGCCCCAGGGCACCGCCCTGGACGAGATTCTCGGCATCATCCTCGAATCGGGTCACTCCCGCTTTCCTGTGGTCGGCGAGGACAAGGACGAGGTCCAGGGCATCCTTCTGGCCAAGGACCTGCTGCGCCTGGTCGCGCGCGACAGCGGCGTCGAACTGGCCGAACTGATCCGTGCCCCGGTGATCATTCCCGAGTCCAAGCGGCTGAACGTGCTGCTGCGGGAGTTCCGGGTCAACAAGAACCACATGGCGATCGTGGTTGACGAGTACGGCGGGGTCTCGGGCCTGATCACCATCGAGGACGTGCTCGAGGAGATCGTCGGCGACATCGACGACGAGCACGATACCGAAGCGGTCGAAGATATCCAGCGGATCGAGGACGGTCGATACCGGGTCCAGGCACTGACGCCGATCGAGGATTTCAACGAGGCCCTGGGCACGGCGCTGAGCGATGCCGAGTTCGACACCATCGGCGGCCTGGTCGTGGCCGAGTTCGGTCGCCTGCCCGAGGTCGGCGAGTCGGTCACCATCGAGGACTGGACGTTTCGCGTGATCGCGGCCGACGACCGCCGGCTGCAGACCATGGAGGTCGCGCTCGGTCCCTCCGTAGCCGCTGAACAGTGATATGGGTCACATTAATTTGATTTCTCTGTGAAGAAAAGCGACTATGGCGTTTCCGCTGCGGGCAATCGTGCCCGGAAGGGACTGCGGGCAAGCAGAAACCACAGGGAGCAAGAACCATGAAGAACACTGCAAAGATGCTGGCGGCCGCGATTGCTGCGGCCTGTTCGGTCACGGCCGTCGCCGACGACCACGACGATCACATGATCACCATGACCGAGATCGGGGTCACCATGGGCCACAGCATGGAGATCCGGGAAGGCATGAAGGCCTACATGGCCTGCTACGAAGAAGAAGGCGGCGAGAACGCCTGGTCGGTGTGGTGGCCGGTCGACGGCAGGCTCAACACCATGCTGATGGTCTCGCGCATGGACATGTGGGCCGAGATGGATCAGGACGATCCGGCCAGCGAGACCTGCTGGTCGATCGTGCGCGAGGAGATCTGGCCGCACATGGACTCGGTGGAGCGTAGCTTCGCCCAGAAGATGCCCGATTGGAGCGGCGATGCTTCCGGCTACTCGGTGGTCACGCTGCACAACTTCCGGGTTTCCGATGGCGATGCGTTCCGCGAGGTCGTCGGCGAGATGACCGGGATGATGAAGGACGCCGAGTACGAGCACATGGGCACCTGGTACGACATGCAGGGCAGCGCGCGCTGGGAAGCCGACTACTTCGTCGTCGATCACTACGGCGACTTCGCCGCCATGGACGACGACCGCAAGGGCGTCAACGGCGTGATGATCGATGCGGTCGGTGAAGAAGGTGCCGACGAAATGTGGGATCGGTTCGGCGATGCGCTGGCCGACATGGAGCCCTACTGGACGCGGATGCTGCGCCGCGACGACGAGCTCAGCTACTCGCCCGGCGACTGACCGGCGCGCGTTTCCGCAATCGGCCCGCCGCACTGCGGCGAGCCGATGTTCGAACACGGCCCGGTTTTGTCCGGGCCGTGTTCGTCTGGGGCATCCGACGGAACGCAGGGTGCTTGCCGGTTCCGGAACGGGCGGTTCGTGGGACCGTGTTGCGCGAGACGCAGGCGTGATGGAAATCACATTAATGGCTTTTCATGAAGAAATGCATCACAATGAAAGCTTCGCCGGCTTTCCGCCATGCACGTCCTCCGGGGATTCGGGCCGTCGGCACTCATCAGGGAGAACATCGAAATGAACAAGAACATCACCCCATTACGGATGGCCGCGATCTCGCTGGCCTGCAGCATGCCGATCGCCGCCTCGGCGCAAGACGATGGCGACGGTTACATGCTGACGATCCACGAGGTCAACGCCAGGATCAGCCACATTCCCGAGTTCATCGCGGGCATGGAAGCCTATGCGGACTGCCTCGAGGAAAACGATTCCGAAGGCGGCTTCAGCGTCTGGCGTTCCTCCGACGGGGACCGGACGGGATTCTCCATCGTCAGTCGTTTCGATACCTGGGGTGAGTTCGACGAGGACAACGAGGCAGCCGATGCATGCTGGGGCAACGAAGAAATTCGCGCCGGCGTGTTCGATCACATGAGCTCGTGGAAGACGAGCTACGCCGAGAAGATGTCGGCGTGGAGCGGCAATGCCGAAAACTACACCGTGGTCCACCTGCACAACTTCCGGGTGTCGGACGGTCCGGACTTCCGCGCACTGGTCGGTGAAATGATGGGCTATATGGCCGAGGCCGAGTATCCGTATCAGCCCGACTGGTTCAACGTCATGGCCACCGATTACTGGGCCCCTGATTTCTTCGCGGTGTCCCATTTCGAGAACTTCGCAGCGATGGATCAGGAGCGCGCCGGCCTGATGGGCGTCCTGCGTGACGCCGTTGGCGACGAACGTGCCGAACAGATGTGGGAAGACTGGGGCGACTCCATGGCCGACGAAAAGGGCTACTGGCGCGAGACCATGGTCCTGCAGCCGGACATGGGCTACAGCCCCGAAGACTGAGTCGCGATCTGCACCGCCCTCGGGTAGTGCCGCGCAGAAGTGAACAACGGCCCGGGTCCCGCCCGGGCCGTTTTCTTGTTCGCCGTTCAGCTGGCCTCGGCGTAGACGTCGAGCGGCGGACAGGAGCAGACGAGGTTGCGGTCGCCGTAGACGTTGTCGACGCGGGCGACCGAGGCGAAGAACTTGCCCAACCGGAGCGACTGCACCGGCCAGCCAGCCTGTTCGCGGCTGTAGGGGTGGGACCAGTCGTCGGCGCTGATCTCGGCGATGGTGTGCGGCGCCATTTTCAGCGGGTTGTCCTCTGCGTCGAATTCGCCCGAGGCGACCCGATCGATTTCCCTGCGGATCGAGATCATCGCTTCGATGAAGCGATCCAGCTCCTCGCGCGCCTCGCTCTCGGTCGGCTCGATCATCAGCGTGCCCGGGACCGGCCACGACATGGTCGGGGCGTGGAAACCGTAGTCGACCATCCGCTTGGCGACGTCCTCCTCGCTGATTCCGGCCTCGTTCTTGAACGGCCGCAGGTCGATGATGCATTCGTGGGCGATGCGGCCGTTTCGCCCGGTGTAGAGGATGTCGTAATGATCCTTCAGGCCGTGCGCGATGTAATTGGCGTTCAGGATCGCCACATCGGTGGCCCGGCGCAGGCCGTCGCGCCCCATCAGCGCGATGTAGGCCCAGGAAATCGGCAGGATCGCTGCAGAGCCCCACGGCGCGGCCGCAACCGCCGGATTGGTGCCGGGGCCTGCGCCGAGCACGCCGCTGACGTGGCCCGGCAGGAAGTCGGCCAGGTGGGCGCGTACTCCGATCGGGCCCACGCCCGGTCCGCCGCCGCCGTGCGGGATGCAGAAGGTCTTGTGCAGATTCAGGTGGCAGACGTCGGCGTAGTCGGCCACGCGCGAGATTCCGACCAGCGCATTCATGTTGGCGCCGTCGAGGTAGACCTGGCCACCGGCCTCGCGCACGCTCTGGCAGATCGCGATCACGTCTTCCTCGAACACCCCGTGGGTGGACGGGTAGGTGATCATCAGCGCGGCCAGTTCGTCGCGGTGCTTGTCGATCTTGGCCGCGAGGTCGTCCTGGTCGATGTTGCCGCTGGCGTCGCAGCCGACCACGACGATGCGGTAGCCGACCATCTGCGCACTGGCCGGGTTGGTGCCGTGCGCCGACGACGGAATCAGGCAGACGTCGCGATGGCCCTGGTCGTTGGCCTGCTGGTAGCTGCGAATGGTCAGCAGACCGGCGTATTCGCCCTGCGAGCCGGCATTCGGCTGCAGCGACACTGCATCGAAGCCGGTGATCTCGCGCAGCATGAGCTCGAGGTCGTCGATCAACTCGTGGTACCCGCGCGCCTGGTCGTGCGGGCAAAGCGGGTGCAGGTCGGAGAACTCCGGCCAGGTCACCGGCAGCATCTCGGCGGTGGCGTTGAGCTTCATGGTGCACGACCCCAGCGGGATCATCGCGTGCGCGAGGCTCAGGTCGCGGTTCTCCAGCCGCTTCAGGTAGCGCAGCATCTCGGTCTCGGAGCGGTAGCGCGAGAAGACTTCGTGGGTCAGGAAATCGCTGTCGCGGACGAGCGCTTCGGGAATGGCCGGTCCGTCGGCGGCCAGCTCGGCGTCCAGCGCGTCGAGATCCGGCCGCTGGCCGGTCAGGGCTTCGAGCAGGTCGCCGAGCTGATCCCGGGTCGTGACTTCGTTGAAGCTCAATCCGATCGCGTCGTCGAGATCGGCGCGGAGGTTGAAGCCGGCGCGCAGAGCGCGCTGGAGCAGGTCGGCGCGACGACGCTCGTCGACCGGTATCCGCAGGGTGTCGAAGAACGCGTCGTGCACCGGCGCCATGCCGGCGTCGCTCAGCGCCCGGGCAGCCAGCCGTGTGATCCGGTGAATCCGCGCGGCGATCGTGCGCAGACCGTCGGCGCCGTGCCAGACCGCATAGAATCCGGCCATCACGGCCAGCAGCGCCTGGGCGGTACAGATATTGCTCATCGCCTTTTCGCGGCGGATGTGCTGTTCACGGGTCTGCAGCGCCATGCGCAGCGCCGGCGCGCCGTGCCGGTCGCGCGAGACGCCGATGATCCGTCCGGGGACGTTGCGGCGATGCGCCTCTGCAGTTGCAAGAAACGCCGCGTGGGGTCCGCCGTAGCCCATCGGCACGCCGAACCGCTGGGCCGAACCGACGACCACGTCGGCGCCCATTTCGCCCGGCGGCTTGAGCAACGTCAGCGCGAGCAGGTCGGCGGCCACTGCGCTCAGCGCGTCATTCGTCCTGGCCGACTGGATCACGCCTTCCGGATCGCCCAGCCGGCCGCTCGCGCCCGGATACTGGATCAGCAGTCCGAAGTAGTCACCGGCCGCCGCGTCGGCGGCCAGGTCATCGCTGACCACCACCTCGATACCCAGCGGCTCGGCGCGGGTCTTCAGCACGTCGATCGTCTGTGGCAGCGCGTCGGCATCGACCAGGAAGCGGCTCGACGGATTCTTGCGGGCGACCCGCCGCATCATCGTCATCGCCTCGGCAGCCGCGGTGGCTTCATCGAGCAGCGAGGCGTTGGCCAGTTCCATGCCGGTCAGGTCCATGACCGCCTGCTGGAAATTCAGCAAGCCCTCGAGTCGGCCCTGCGAGATTTCGGCCTGGTACGGCGTGTAGGCGGTGTACCAGCCCGGATTCTCGAGCACGTTGCGCAGGATCACCGGCGGCACCTGGGTCGGGTGGTAGCCGAGACCGATCAGGCTGTGCAGCACTGAATTGTGCCCGGCCATCTCGCGCAGGCGGGCCAGCACCCGCGCCTCGTTCTGCGCCTCGTCGAGGGCAAGCGGACGCTCGGCGCGGATACTCTGCGGGGTGGCATCGGCGATCAGCGATTCGAGGGAATCGACGTCGAGCGCGGCCAGCATGGCCCGCACGTCGGCGTCACGTGGTCCGATGTGACGGCCGATGAACTCGGCGTGGTGTTCGAGCGTACGCAGCGGCGCACCGTGCGGGGATGAATCGGACGGATGGGACATCAGGCAACCCCCAGGAAGGAATGAAGGTAGTGATCGACCAGCAGGAAGGCGAACAACGCCATCAGGTAGATCACGGAGTAGTGGAAGAACGCCATCGGCAACTCGTCGCTGCGGCTGACCATCAGCGCGACGGCATAGCCGAGGAAGCCGGCGTTGAGCACCAGGCTGCCGGCCAGGTAGACCCAGCCGCTCATGCCGGTGAGGAACGGCAGCAGGGTGACCAGCGCCAGGATGATCGAGTAGAACAGGATCTGCCAGCGGGTGAACGGAATGCCGTGCGTGACCGGTAGCATCGGCAGCCCGACGCCGGCGTAATCGTCCCGGCGGTGGATGGCCAGGGCCCAGAAGTGCGGCGGCGTCCAGACGAAGATGATCAGGAACAGGATCAGCGCGTAGGCATGCACCTCGCCGGTGACCGCGGCCCAGCCCAGCACCGGCGGCGCTGCGCCGGCCGCGCCGCCGATGACGATGTTCTGAGGCGTCGCACGCTTGAGCCAGACGGTGTAGATCACTGCGTAGCCGATCAGACTGAGAAAGGTCAGGATCGCGGTCAGAGCGTTGACGCCGACGACCAGCATGACCATCGAGATCACGGCCAGCGACAGCGCGAAGGCCACGACCTGGGTCTCGGTCAGCTCCCGGGTCGGCAGGGGCCGATGGCGAGTCCGCGTCATGCGCGCGTCGATTCGGCGGTCGAGCAGGTGATTCAGCGCGGCGGCCGACGCGGCGGCAAGGCCGATGCCCAGCCCGCCGATGACCAGCGGCTGCAAGGGGATCAGGCCGGGCGTGGCCAGCGCCATGCCGACGATGGCGGTGAACACGATCAGGGCCACGACGCGGAGCTTGCACAGCCCCAGGAACGCGGTCATCTTGCGCGTCGCGGCCGTCATCGCTCAGGCCGGGCTGCGGCGGGTGCGGTAGAGCAGGGCGACCATCGCGAACAGCAGGAGGGCGGCCACGCCGTTGTGGGCCACTGCGTTGGCCAGCGGCAGGCCGCCGACGACGTTGTAGATGCCGACGGCCACCTGCACGGCCAGCACGCCGATCATGCCCACCGCCAGCCGGCGCAGTTCTTCGACGCGGATCAGGCGGGCGAACAGCCAGGCCAGCACGCCGATCACGACGATGGCCCAGAGCCGATGCGCCATGTGGATCGCGACGCGTGCGGGCTGGTCGAGCACGCCGCCCTCGTAATCGACGCCGACGCCGCGCCAGATCCTGAAGCCCTCGTCGAAATTGGTCTGCGGCCACCATGCGCCGGTGCAGGTCGGGAAATCGGGACAGGCGAGTGCGGCGTAATTGGTGCTGACCCAGCCGCCGAGCACGATCTGTACGGAGACCACGGCGAAGCCGAGCCAGATCATCGGGTGAAGCGCCCGTGCCGGCAGGCTGGGCGTGTCCCGCCAGGTGGTCTTCAGGGCGAGCCAGAACAGCAGGGCCCCGGTCGCCATGCCGCCGATCAGGTGCGCGGTGACGATCGCCGGCTTGAGCAGCAGGGTGACGGTCCACATGCCGAGGATGCCCTGGAAGATCACCAGCGCGAGGATGCTCATCGGCAAGATCACCGGCTGTGCCGGGTCGCGCCGATTGCGCCAGGCCATCACGGCCATGACGACGATCAGCAGTCCGAGCAGGCTCGCGACGTAGCGGTGCGCCATCTCGCGGAACGCCTTTCCGGAATCCACGGCCCGCGCGATCGTGTGCTCGCTGAATTCACGGGTGGCCGTCTCGATGTGCTCCGGCGTTTTCGGCCAGGTCACCATACCGTAGCAACCCGGCCAGTCCGGGCAGCCCAGCCCGGCGTCGGTCAGGCGCACCCAGGCGCCGGCGACGATGACGAACAGAACGAGCCCGGTGGCGATCCAGGCGAGGCGGCGGAAGATCTTCATGTCATTCCCGAACGGTCCAGGTCAACAGGCGGCGGAGATCCTTGCGGATTCCGGTCGGATCGGTCTCGAGACCGAAGCGTTCCATTATATTTCCGTCGGGATCAACGATGTAGAAACCCCCCTGTTCGGCGCCGGGAATGGCGGCGCGGAGAATCCCGGCCGCCGGTCCGCCGACGACGTCGAAGACCGGGTCGAGCGCGCGGATCCGTTCACCGAGCTCGGCGTCCGGTGCGGCGCCAGTGAGCAGCAGCAGGCCGATGTCCGGAACGTGGCGGTTCTGTGCGGCCCGGACTTGGCGCAGCAGGTAGGCCCGCTCCAGGCAGGCCTCAGCGCAGGCGCCGGGTTCGACCTGCATCAGGAGCCAGCGCTCCAGCAGGTTTTCCCGCGCGACCGGCTCGCCATCGGCGGCGACCAGCGTGAAGTCGGGTAGGGGGACCACAGGCTCGATCAATTCACCGTGAGAGCGTTCGGGCTCGGGCTCCCAGTCCACCCAGCGCGAATTCAGCACGACGGCAGCGAGAATGGGCGTCAGGAACAGGGCGAACAGCAGGATCAGGGTCAGTCGAGGATTCATCACGATTCCGGGTTGTCGGGTCTGCCGCCGGCTGCACGTCGCGCGCGCCAGGTCAATCCTCCCCAGATGGCGACGACCACGGCCGCCATCAAGCCCCATTGGAACGCGTAGCCGAGATGCCGCTCGGGGCCGAAGGTCACCACGGGCCAGGCCGAGCCGGTGAGATGCGCGGGATGTTCCGGGTCGAGCTGCACGACCTGGGGCAGCAGCGCCGGCCCGTAAAGCGCCCGGATCGGCTCGGGATCGAAATACGTCGCGAGATTCGGCCAGCGCCCGGGATCGAGCTCGGAGCCTTCGCCCAGCCGCAGTCCGACTTCGGGCGGCGCGGCCAGCAGGCCCTGGATCGTCATGGTTTCCGGGGGTTGCGGGTCGGGCCGGGGGCGGCTGCGGTCGGGCCACGCCGCCCAGCCGCGGTTGACCAGGATTCGCCGTCCGTCCGCCAGCCGCCAGGGCGTGAAGACGTGCACGCCGGGCTGGCGCTGATAGACCTGGTTGTCGAGCAGCAGCTGCCGCGAGGGTTCGAAGCGACCGGTCGAACGGACCCGGGCCGGCACGTCCGTGTCGGCATCGATATCGTCCAGGCCCAGCGTCGGTGCAGCCGCCACTTCGGCCAAACGGTTCCGCTTGTCCTCGGCACGGTCGAGCTGCCAGAGCATCAGCGCGATGCAGCCGGCCACGACGAGCACCGCGGCGAGGTGCGGCACCAGCGTTCGAATCCTCATGCCGGCCACGCCGACCGGTTAGGATGGCGCTTCTTCCAATTGGGGCGTCCCGACGTGCTGAGCAACATCATCATCCTCGGCTTCCTGGCGGCCATCCTGTACAGCCTGGCCTCGAGTTTCTTCTTCCTGGTCAAAGACAAGGGTGAAGGTGACCGGACCGTCCGGCGGTTGACCTGGCGGGTGGGATTGTCGCTTCTGCTGGTGATCGGGCTGTATGTGAGCTTCAAGCTCGGCTGGATCGAGCCGAGAGGAGTCGATCCGGTGCGGTATCCGGCACCCGAGGTGCCGGCCGGGAACTGAATCGTCGGAGCGGCCGACTCAGTCGAGCAGCGAAAGCACGTGTTCGGCGCTGGAGACGCGAAACTCGCCCGGCGCCTCGACCAGTACGTGCTCGACCTCGCCGTCGCGAACCACCAGCGCGAAACGCTGTGAGCGCATGCCCATGCCGAAGGCGCGGCCGTCCATCTCCAGCCCGAGCGCCTGGGTGAAATCGCCGTTGCCGTCGGCAGCCATGATGATGGCGTCGCCGACGCCGGCGGACTTGCCCCAAGCGTTCATCACGAAGATGTCGTTGACCGCCATGCAGACGATCCGGTCGACGCCGGCGGCACGCAGCGCGTCGGCGTGTTCGACGAATCCCGGCAGGTGCTTGGCCGAGCAGGTCGGCGTGAATGCACCGGGTACCGCGAACAGCACGGTCCGTCCTTCGCCCATCAGTTCGGCCGCATCGACCGGGGTCGGCCCGGATTCGGTCATCAGCGTCAGCTGCGCCTGCGGGAGGCGCTCACCCTCGGCGATGGTCATCGAATCAGGCTCCCAGCGCGTCGTTGACGGCGCTGATCAGTTGTTTCTTGTCGACCGGCTTGGTCAGGTAGGCGCTGGCCCCCTGGCGCAAACCCCAGATGCGGTCAGTCTCCTGATTCTTGGTGGTCACGAAGATGATGGGGATGTCGGCCGTATCGGTATTCTTGGAGATCTTCCGGGTGGCCTGGAAGCCATTCAGTCCCGGCATGACCACGTCCATCAGGATCAGGTCCGGCGTGTTGGCAATGGCGGCTTCGACCCCTTCTTCCCCGTTGCTGGCCGTGATGACTTCATGCCCCGCTTCCTCGACGATCTTCGACAGCGTGTACAGGTGCGTGTCGGAGTCGTCGACAATCAGAATCTTGGCCATGGTTCTTCCTTGCGTGGTTCCTGAAGAGCAAAAACTATACTACAAATAAGCTGCGATTCACCATCGTTCGATCGCCCGTCGGGCCGATGCAGGCGCGCCCGGTCACTCGCCGACGCGAACCAGGATGCGGCCCAGCGACCCACCGGCGAGGGCCTTGTCGAACTTCGGCACGAGCCCGTCCAGTCCGACCTCGTCGGCCTCGATCGCATCGAGATGGTCCGGCTTCCAGAGGCCGGCCAGCCGGTCCCACAGTTGTTCGCGGATTCGATAAGGGCAGCCCGAGGAATTGACGCCCAGCAGGCTGACGCCGCGGATGATGAACGGCATCACGGTGGTCCGCACCCCGATGCCCCCGGCCATGCCGCAGGAGGCGATCGAACCCCAGGGCCGGATCACCCGGGTCAGCCCGGCCAGCATGTCGCCGCCGACGTTGTCGATCGCGCCGGCCCAGGTCGCCGAGTCCATCGGTTTCTCGCTCCAGTGCAGGTCGTGGCGCGAAATGCACTGCGTAGCACCGAGCAGTCGCAGGAAATCGAAGTGCTCGACCTTGCCGGAGATCGCATGCACCTCGTAGCCGGCTCGGGCCAGCAGGTCGATCGCGATCGAGCCGACGCCGCCGCTGGCCCCGGTGACCACGATCGGTCCCATGTCCGGCGTCTGGCCGTTGGCTTCCATTCGCCACAGCGAGAGCGCGGCAGTGAAGCCGGCCGTGCCCAGCACCATGGCTTCACGCAGCGTTAGGCCCTCGGGCCTCGGGATCAACCATTCCGACGGCACGCGCAGGTACTCGCTGTAGCCTCCGTCGCGGGTCTCGGACAGGTCGCATCCCGTGATCAGCACCTCCTCGCCCGGATCGAAACGGTCGGAATCGCTGGTCACGACCGTTCCGGCCGCATCGATGCCGCCGTTCAACGGAAACCGCCGCAGGATCCTGCCTTTGCCGGTCCCGGCCAGCGCGTCCTTGTAGTTGATGCTCGAGTAGGCGACCCGGATCACCACGTCGCCCGCGGTCTGCTCGTCGATCGATTGCTCGACCCGCTCGGCCCGATAGCCGTGCTCGTCGTCGAAGATCCGGAACGCGCGGAAGGTCTCTGGGATTTCTTGGCTCATGGCGTGGTGCGACGGTGCGGACAGGGTTGCAAGCGTACCGGGTTCCGGGGGGTGGATGCACTGGGGTGTGCGGTGCCGTCGTTTCGAGGACGCCACTGTTGGGGAGCCCTCAAGAGGATCAGCCTCGTTGGCGTAGGAGCGTTTCGCCGCGTGGGCGTTGCGCCCGAATCCTCCTGATTGCCATTTTTGGCTACCGGCGTTTCGCCCGGCGCTTGCGGGCGGCCTTCTTTTGTCGCGTTTGACCAAAGGGGGCGCCAGAAAGCGGACGAAGCCCGCGTGGCGAAACGTGCGCAGCCCCGTGCGTCAATCAGCGAAAGGTTGGCACGAAAACCGGGTCGCCGAAGGCAAAAAGGCCCGGCAGCAACAGCCGGGCCTTCGGGTGCAACAACAACGGCGAGATCAGTTCGCCTTGTGAATGGCCCGCTTGTCGACCGCCAGGGCGGCTTCGTGAACGGCTTCCGACAGGGTCGGGTGGGCGTGGACTATGCGGGCGAGGTCCTCGGCGGCGCCGTGGAATTCCATCGTCACCACGACTTCGCCGATCAGTTCCGAGGCGTTGGCGCCGATGATCTGGCAGCCCAGCAGTTCGTCGGTCTCGGCGTCGGCGATGATCTTGACCTGGCCCGAGGCGTTGCCCATGGCCAGCCCGCGGCCGGTGGCAGCGAACGGGAAGGTTCCGGTGCGGAATTCGACGCCATCGTTCTTCAGCTCGGCCTCGGTCCGGCCGACCCAGGCAATTTCCGGGTCGGTGTAGATGACCCAGGGAATCGTCTCGAGGTTGATGTGGCCGGCCTGGCCGGCAATCGTCTCGGCGACTGCGATGCCTTCCTCGGATGCCTTGTGCGCCAGCATCGGGCCGCGGACCAGGTCGCCGATCGCCCATACGCCGTCGGCCTTCGTGCGGCAGTGGCCGTCGACTTCGACCTGGCCCCGTTCGGTCAGCGTGACGCCGCTGTCGTCGGCGGCCAGGCCGTCGCTGGCGGCACGGCGACCGACCGCGACCAGCAGCTTGTCGAACACTTCCTCGTGCTCTTCCTTGCCGTCGGTGTAGCTCACCTTGACCTTGCCGTCATCGATCGTCGCGCCGCTGACCTTGCAGCCCATGCGGATGTCCAGGCCCTGTTTCTTGAACTCGCGCTGGGCGATCTTCGCCATGTCGCGGTCGAGCACCGGCAGGAAGTCGTCGACGGCCTCGAGCAACACGACCTCGCTGCCGAGCCGGCGCCAGACGCTGCCCATCTCAAGGCCGATCACGCCTGCGCCGATCACGCCGAAGCGCTCCGGGACCTCGGGAATCTCGAGCGCGCCGACGTTGTCGAGAATGTGCTCGTTGTCGACCTCGACGTTCGGGATCGAGAACGGCACCGAGCCGGCGGCCAGCACCACGCTCTTCGCCGTGGCCGTGTACTTGTCGCCGTCGTTCGGGGTCACCTCCACCTGGCGGTCGGCGAACAGTTTCCCGCGGCCGTTGACGAATTCGATCTTGTTGGCCTTGAACAGCTGCATCAGGCCGCTGTTGAGCTGCTTGACCGCCTTTTGCTTGCGGCTCAGCATCTTGTCGATATCGATCTTCACTTCACCGGTTTCGATGCCGTGATCGGTGTAGTCGTGCTGAATGTGATGGAAGTGCTTCGACGAGTCCAGCAGCGCCTTGGACGGAATGCAGCCCACGTTCAGGCAGGTGCCGCCGGGAGCGGGCTTGCCGTCCTCGCCCTGGCGGTCGTCGATCAGCAGGGTCTTCAGGCCCAGCTGGGCGGTGCGGATGGCGCCGGCGTATCCGCCCGGGCCGCCACCGATGAAGATCACGTCGAATTCATTGTCTGCCATGGCGATTAGGGTCTCTGTTCGGATGTCGTGGCGACGCCGAGCGTCGCGGGTTCGGATCGGCCTGATGCCGAGGGGCGAGGGAAAAGGAGAAAGGGGCTAGTAAAGCGTAGCTCCTGCTCGGCGCTGGTCGCACGTACTAGCCCCTAGCCCATCGTCCCTGCAAGTTCTAGAGGCCGAGCAGCATTCGTGCAGGGTCTTCCAGCGCCTCCTTGACGGCGACCAGGAACTGCACGGCGTCCTTGCCGTCGATGATGCGGTGATCGTAGGACAGCGCGATATACATCATCGGCCGGACCACGATCTCGCCGTCGATGGCGACCGGGCGCTCCTTGATGGTGTGCATGCCGAGAATCGCGCTCTGCGGCGCGTTCAGCAGCGGCGTCGACAGCAGGGAGCCGAACACCCCTCCGTTGGTGATCGAGAAGGTACCGCCCTGCAGGTCTTCCAGCTCGATCTTGCCGGCGCGTGCCTTGTCCGCGTAGTGCGCGATCTGGCTCTCGATCTCGGCCAGGCTCAGCTGACCGGCATTGCGCAGAACCGGCACCATCAGACCGCGATCCGTGGACACCGCGATGCCCACGTCCTGGTAGCCGTGATAGACGATCTCGTCGCCCTCGATGGCCGCGTTGACCACCGGGTGCTTGTCGAGCGCCTCGCAAGCCGCCTTGACGAAGAACGACATGAAGCCGAGCTTGACGTCGTGTTTCTTCTGGAACGCGTCCTTGTACTTCGAACGGATCTGCATGACTTCGTGCAGGTCCACTTCGTTGAAGGAAGTCAGGATGGCGGCGGTGTTCTGCGCTTCCTTCATCCGCTCGGCGATCCGCGAGCGCAGGCGGGACATCTTGACCCGCTCGACCGGACGGCTTCCGCCGCCGGAAATGTGCTTGAGCATGTCGCCCTTGGTCACCCGGCCATCGCGGCCCGTGCCCTCGACGCTGGACGGGTCGATTTCGTTCTCTGCGGCCAGCTTGCGTGCCGACGGCGACGGCCGGGCATCGCCGCCCGACGAGGATGCGGGGGCCGGCGACGATGCGCGATCGCTGTCTTTGTCGGCATCCTTCTGGTTGTCACCGCCATTTGCTTCGGCGTCCTTCGCGTCGGCCTCGGACTTCGCATCGTCTGCGTCGTCTCCATCCTGGTCGTCTTCGGGCACTTCGCCTTCCTCGATCGCGCCGAGCACCTGGTCGGCGGTCACGGTGTCGCCTTCTTCGGCGGAGATCGATTCGAGCACGCCGTCGGCCGGCGCCGGGACCTCGAGCACGACCTTGTCGGTTTCGAGATCGACTAGGTTCTCGTCGCGTCGGACGGTGTCGCCGGCCTTCTTGTGCCACTTGGCGACCGTGGCATCGGAGACCGATTCGGGCAGGGTGGGAACCTTGACTTCAGTGCTCATGATGGATCCTTGGGAAAGACGTGGAAAACGTGGCTCATGATTCGAGGCCCAGTGCGTCACGGACCAGCTTGTCCTGCTGCTCCACGTGCACCTGGTAGTAGCCGACGGCCGGCGATGCCGACGGAGCGCGGCCGGCGTAGTCCAGGGCCTGATCGTCGCGCACGCAGGCCTGGAGGTGGTGCCGGATCTGGAACCAGGCGCCCTGGTTCATGGGCTCTTCCTGGCACCAGACCACCTGGCCGGCGTTCTCGTAGCGCTCGATGATCGCGGTCAGTTCGTCGCGCGGGAACGGATAGAGCTGTTCGACCCGGACCAGCGCGACGTGGTCGAGATCGCCGTTGGCCTCGTCGCGCTTCTTTGCGAGGTCGAAGTAGACCTTGCCGGCACAGAACACCACGCGCTCGACCTTGTTCGGGTCGGGGGCCCTCGGATCGTCGATGACCAGCTGGAAGCGGCCCTCCGCGAGATCCTCGAGGCTGGAAACCGACTGCTTGTGGCGGAGCAGGCTCTTTGGCGTCATGACGACCAGCGGCTTGCGGTACGGGCGAACGATCTGACGGCGAATCAGGTGGAACCACTGCGCCGGCAGGGTCGGCACGCAGACCTGGATGTTGTTGTCCGAACACAGCTGCATGAAGCGCTCGAGCCGGGCCGAGGAGTGTTCCGGCCCCTGGCCCTCGTAGCCGTGGGGCAGGTACATCACCAGGCCGCACAACCGGCCCCACTTGGCTTCTCCGGAGGTGATGAACTGATCGATGACGACCTGAGCGCCGTTGACGAAGTCGCCGAACTGCGCTTCCCAGATCACCAGCGTCCCCGGGTCGGCGGTCGCGAATCCGTATTCGAAGGCCAGCACCGCTTCCTCGCTGAGCAGCGAGTCGATGATCGCGACCCGGTTGCCCTGTTCGGCCAGTTCCGCCAGCGGCGTGATCGAGCGGCCGTCTTCCTGGTTGAACAGCACCGCGTGCCGGTGGAAGAAGGTGCCGCGACCGGAGTCCTGGCCGACCAGGCGAAGGCCGGTGCCGTCCTCGATCAGGCCGGCATAGGCCATGGTTTCGGCATAGCCCCAGTCGAGCGGCGCTTCGCCGGCCGCCATCTTGCGGCGCTGGGCGACGATCCGGTCGACCTGCTTGTGCAGCGTGAAACCGTCCGGCAGGGTGGTCAGCCGTTCGGACAGTTCGCGGATGCGCTCCACCGACATCGAGGTGTCGGCGTCGATGCGCCAGTCGTTGTCGAGGTACGGTGTCCAATCGACGGTGGCCAGGGCGTCGTCGCTGTCGACCAGATCGACCACCGGTTCACCGGCATCGAGCCGGTCGCGGTAGTCCTTCTGCCACGCGTCGAGCTGTTTGCGCTCGACCAGGCCGTCGTCGATCAGGCGCTTCGAATACTGGGTGTAGACCGAATCGAGGTTGCGGATCACCTCGTACATGCGCGGCTGGGTCGCGGCCGGTTCATCGGCTTCGTTGTGGCCGAGACGCCGATAGCAGACCAGATCGACGACCACGTCCTTCTTGAACTCGCGCCGGAAATCGGCTGCCACGCGAGTGACGAACAGCACCGCCTCGGGGTCGTCGCCGTTGACGTGGAAGATCGGCGCCTGGACCATCTTGGCCACTTCGGTGCAGTACAGCGTCGAGCGGGCGTCGATCGGGTTGCTGGTGGTAAAGCCGATCTGGTTGTTGACCACCACATGCAGCGTGCCGCCCACCTTGAACCCGCGGGCCTGCGACATGTTGAACAATTCCATGTTCACGCCCTGTCCGGCCAGGGCGGCATCGCCGTGGACCAGCACCGGCAGGACCTGCTCGTAGTCCTGGTCGTCGAGCCGGTTGACCCGGGCCCGGGCCGAGCCGGCGACCACCGGATTGACGATCTCGAGGTGCGAGGGGTTGAACGCCAGCGCCAGATGCATCACACCGCCGGGCGTGCGCACGTCCGACGAGAACCCCATGTGGTACTTGACGTCGCCGGAGCGGGCCGGGTCGTCGTTCTGGATCGTGCCCTCGAACTCGGCGAACAGGTCGCCCGGCGACTTGCCGAGGACGTTCACCAGGACGTTCAGCCGGCCGCGATGGGCCATGCCGATGACCATTTCGCGAATGCCCTGGCTCCCGGTGTGACGGATCAGCGTGTCGAACAGCGGGATCAGGCTCTCGCCGCCTTCCAGCGAGAAGCGCTTCTGGCCGACGTAGCGCGAGTGTAGGTATTTCTCCATGCCCTCGGCTGCGCCGAGCTTGTCGAGCAGCCGCTTGCGGTCCTCGACCGGCAGCTCGTAGTCGCCGCGCGCCCGTTCCAGGCGCTGCTGCAGCCAGCGGCGCTGATTGGTGTCGGTGATGTGCATGTACTCGACGCCGATCGTGCCGCAGTAGGTGCGCTTGCAGATGTCGACGATCTTGCCGAGTTCCAGACGGTCGGGCGCGGCCAGGCTGCCGGTGTGGAAGGTGGTGTCGAGATCGGCTTCGCTGAGGTTGTGGAAATCGAGTTCGAGGTCGGGCACGTTCGGCCGCTCGCTGAGGTTCAGCGGATCGAGCTTGGCGCGCTGATGCCCGCGGACCCGGAAGGCGTTGATCATGCGCAGCACGCCGGCCTGCTTGAAGTCCTCGGCCGCCACCGGGATACCGCCACGCCCCGCTTGACGGGCCAGCGCTTCGAAGTCCTCGGCGATCGCACGGTGACGGGTGTCGTCTTCGGCGCCGTCGAGCAGCTGGGAGAACGGCTCGCGCCAGTGCGCCGGCACCGAGTCCGGATCGTCCAGCCAGGCTTCGTAGAGATCTTCGACGAAGGCAGCATTCAGACCGGACAGATGGGAGGTCCGGTATTTCTGCTCCAGGGTTTCGGTCATCGGTCGGAAAGGGCGCTGGGCGCGTGACGCGGACAAGACTCGAATTATAACGCTTGACGCCCGGCCATAGGGTTGCCGGCGCCCTACGACGATGGTCGGACGAGTTCGTTCTGTTCGATCAGTTGCTCGAGCACGGCTCGCGCCTCCTCGTCGTCGGGCAGCGCGTCGATCCTCCCGGTCCGGCACAGCCGGCGCGCGAAATCGGCCGGGCAGGACCACTGCTGTCCGTTGACGAACAGCAATCCGGAGTCGCTCCAGGCCAGCCGGGTGCCGGGACGCACCTGCAGCGGCGGTTCGAGATCCAGTTCGTCGTCGTCCTCGTCCTCCGGCGACCACTGGCGGTAGGCGGTCAGGGTCTGGCCCAGCCAGGCGGTCAGCGCCTCGTCGTCGAGCTGTACGGCCTGGGCCAGCAGGCGCCGAGCATGCTGGAGCAGCGTCTGGTCGATGCGCTCGGCCCGCTCGGTGTCGAATTTCAGTGGATTCAGGCGCGGCAGACGAGCCTCGTGCTCGCCGAGATAGGCGGCCAGTTCGGCCAGCAGCTCGGCCGAGGACGGGGCGCGCAGGCCCACCGACCAGGTCTGGCAGGTCTGCTGCGCAATGCCGTGATGGGCGATGCCGGCCGGGATGTACAGCACGTCGCCGGGTTCGGCCAGGCAGCGCGACTCGGCCTTGAAGTTGCGCAGCACCGCGAGTTCGAAGTCTTCGTTGAGATCGGGCTGGAAACTGCCGGCCAGCTCCCACTGGCGGGCGCCGGCGGCCTGGACCAGGAAAACGTCGTAGGCATCGACGTGCGGGCCGACCGAGCCGCTCGGTCCGGCCTGGCTGACCATGATGTCGTCGAGCAGCCAGTTGGGCAGGAAATCGAACGCGTCGAGCAGCTCGGCAACCTGGCGGAACTTCTTGTCCATGTCCTGGATCAGCAGCGACTGGTACGGGCGATCGAGCGGCGGCAGGCTGTCCTCGTCGAACGGTCCGTACTCCAGCGTCCAGTCCAGGTTCTCGAACGACCCGGTGACCAGCCGGCCGGCCAGCTCGTCGTCGGCCGCGGCACGGGCCAGCTGGTCCAGCCCGAGCGCGGCCGGCTTCAGCCAGCCGCGGATCAGCAGCGGCTTGCGCTGCCAGTATTCGTCGAGGAACCGCCGCGCCTCGAAGGTTTCCCACTCGGCCAGTTCGATCGGTTTCATTCGTGCCCGTCCGTCACGTGTAGCGTTCGATGGCGCGGGCCATCGCCGCGGCATTGCCGGTGTAATCGGCCGGCCTCAGCGCCAGGAGCCGCTCGCGATCGGCCTCCGGCAGGTCCAGCGTGGCGATGAACTCGCGCACCGCCTCGGCGTCGATCCGACGGCCGCGGGTCAGTGCCTTGAGTTTCTCGTAGGGCTGCTCGATGCCGTGAACGCGCATCACCGTCTGGATCGGCTCGGCCAGCACCTCCCACGCGGGGTCGATGTCGGCGGCGATCCGGGCCGGGTCGGGCTCGATCCGGTCAAGCCCGCGTTCGATCGAGCGCCAGGCCAGCAGGCAGTAGCCCAGCGCGCTGCCGATCGAGCGCTGGACGGTGGAGTCGGTCAGATCGCGCTGCCAGCGCGAGATCGGCAACTTGGCGGCGAGGTGCTCGAGCAGAGCGTTGGCCAGGCCCAGGTTGCCCTCGCCGTTCTCGAAGTCGATCGGATTGACCTTGTGCGGCATGGTCGACGAGCCGATCTCGCCCTCGACGGTCTTCTGGGCGTAGTAACCCAGCGAGATGTAGGCCCAGGTATCGCGAGAGAAGTCCAGCAGCACGGTATTGATCCGGATCAGCGCGTGCGCGGTCTCGGCGATCATGTCGTGGGGTTCGATCTGGGTGGTGTAGGGGTTCCAGACCAGGCCGAGATCCTCGACGAAACGCCGGGCCAGGTCCGGCCAGTCGACCTCGGGGCAGGCCGCCAGGTGAGCGTTGAAGTTGCCGACCGCCCCGTTGATCTTGCCGGTGATCTCGACCCGGGCCAGGGTCCGGCGCTGGCGGCGCAGGCGGAAGACGACATTGGCCAGTTCCTTGCCCAGCGTGGTCGGCGAGGCGCTCTGGCCGTGGGTGCGCGAGAGCATCGGCAGGTCGGCGTGGTCGACGGCCAGCGCGGCCAGCCGCCGGTCGAGGTCGGACAGCACCGGTTCCAGCACGACCGTCATCGCTTCGTGCAGCATCGTCCCGTAGGCGAGGTTGTTGATGTCCTCCGAGGTGCAGGCGAAGTGCACGAACTCGCTCCTGTCGGCCAGCGAGGGCCGCTCGGCGAAGCGCTGCTTGATCCAGTATTCGACGGCCTTGACGTCGTGATTGGTGGTTCGCTCGATGGCCTTGATGGCCTCGGCGTCGGCCTCGGAGAAGCCGGTTTCGAGCTGCTCGATGAAGGCCGTGTCTTCGGCAGAGAGCTTCGGCAAGGGCTCGAAGTCCGCGCAGTCGGCCAGCTGGCGGAACCAGCGCAGCTCGACAATGACCCGGTGGCGGATCAGCCCGGCCTCGGAGAACCGTTCGGCCAGTGGGCGGAGGCGGGCGGCGTAGCGGCCGTCGAGCGGCGAAAGCGCGGTCAGGGCGTTGGCGTCCATGGGTCTCGGGCCGGGTCGGCCGATCGTCGTCAGGGGCGTGAATTCTACCGTTCCCGCGGCCCGGCGCGGCAAGCGCGCGATTTCGTTCAGCCGCCGGGCGGCGCGTCGGGCATGGGTTCGATCGTGCCGTCCGCCGGCAGGGCGTCGGTCGTCTCCGGCGGCGGTTCAGGCGGCGGCAGCGGCAGCAGCGGTGGGAGTTCGGTGACCCGGACGAGCACGCCGAAGCGCTCGCTGTCGAACCAGGTCCAGCGATCCGGACGGATTACGCGCGATTGCTGCAGTCGGTGGACCTGCCAGCCCGCGGTCGGCTCGATCGCCGGCGGTGCGTCGAGGCTATCCGGCAGCGGGCCGAGGCCTGTCTCGCCGGGTTGTCCGGGCCGTTCGAGCGGCACGCGCCAGTGGAGGTCGAGTTCGGCGTGCAGGAACTGGCGCTGGACCAACGCGATCGTACCGTCCAGTCGCGGGTCGGCCCGAAGGATCGGCGCGGCCGGAGAGCGCACCGATCCGTCTTCCGGACTGCCCGGGTCCGGAGTCGGCTGCGCCGAGCCGTCGATGGCGCGCTGGTCGACCGTTCGACTGACCGTTCGGTCGAGCCTCCCGGACGCCGGCGCGGGCTCCGGCGGAGCGTCGCGGCGGATGATCACCTCGTCGTGCACCCGGGCCGGCCTCGGCCGGCGCGGCGAGCCGGCGGTCTGCAGCCAGCTGATCCGGGTCACCGGAAGGAACGTGCCGTCCGCGGTCAGGCGTTGCTCGGCGTCGATCAAGGCGTCGGGGTCGGGCGTGAGAGCCGTCCAGCGCGGCGGCCGCTGGACCGGATCCGGTGCGGCATCGGTGGATGGCGGCTCGGTATCGTCCGGCGGCAGGATGCCGATCCGCGGGCCCAGCGGCCGGGGCAGCGGCAGCCCGATCGCTTCGATGGTCGGCCAGGTCGCTTCCAGCGCCTTGGCCAGCCGCGCCGTGCGACGCGGGTCGGCGGCGTAGTCGAAGTCCGTCAGAGCCTCGACCGGCCAGGCGTCCGAGCGGGGCGAGGCCGGTTCGACGACCAGCACCTCGACCCGATACTCGGGTGGCGGGTCCTGCTGGGCCCCGGCCTCGACCGCGGTCAGTCCGGTCAGCGCCAGCGCGAGCAGCGGGAATCGGTGGACCGGAAAGCGGGTTCGGCTCATGCCGCCGAGTGTACTGGATCGGCCTTCGAATCTTTCGGGCGCAGCCGCTCGAGCAGGTCCTCGGCGACCCCGACCCGGTCCTCCAGCGACTCGAATTCGCCGTGGATGCGCAGCCGGTCGGAATCCGGCAGCGAATAGCTGTGCGCTTCCTTCTGGATCATCCGGACCAGCTCGGCCATGTCGATCTTCGGTTTGGGCAGGAATTCGATCCGGCCACCCGCCGGTCCGACTTCGAGCTTGCGGATGCCCAGGACGCGGGCCTGCAGACGCAGCGTCGCCGCCGTGAAAAGGTGCTTGACCGGATCGGGCAGCAGGCCGAAGCGGTCGATCATCTCGACCTGCAGGTCGTAGAGCGTTTCCGGCCGGGTGGCCTGGGCAATGCGCTTGTACAGCACCAGTCGCTGGTGGACGTCGGGCAGGTAGTCGTCGGGGATCAGTGCCGAGGTGTGCAGGTCGACTTCCGAGGCGATGTCGACCGGTTCGTCGAGGTCGGGCTCGAGGCCGGCTTTCAGCGCTTCGACCGTCCGGTCGAGCAGCTCGGAGTAGAGCTGGAAGCCGATCGCTTCGATCTGGCCGGACTGGTCTTCGCCGAGCAGCTCGCCGGCGCCGCGAATCTCGAGGTCGTGGGTGGCCAGCGTGAAGCCCGCGCCGAGCTCTTCGAGCGACTGGATCGCCTCCAGCCGCTTGCGCGCGTCTGTGGTCAGCGACCGCCAAGGTGGGGTGATCAGGTAGGCGTAGGCCAGGTGGTGCGACCGGCCGACGCGGCCGCGCAGCTGGTGCAGCTGGGCGAGGCCGAACTTGTCGGCGCGGTTGATGACGATGGTGTTGGCGGTCGGCACGTCGATGCCGTTCTCGATGATCGTGCTGGCGATCAGCAGGTTGATCCGGCGGGCGTAGAAGTCGCGCATGGTGCGCTCCATCTCGCCCGGCGCCATCTGGCCGTGGGCGATGCCGATCCGGGCCCGCGGAAACAGCTTCTGCAGGTCGTCGGCCACCCGCGCCTGGCTCTTCAGGTCGTTGTGCAGGAAGTAGACCTGGCCGCCGCGCTGGAACTCGCGGCTGATCGCATCGCGGATGGTCCCGGTATCCCATTCCGAGACGAAGGTCCGCACCGCCATCCGCCGCGACGGCGGGGTGGCGATGATCGACAGCTCCCGGAGCCCGGTCATCGACATGTTCAGCGTCCGCGGGATCGGCGTGGCCGTGAGCGTCAGCAGGTCGACCTCGGCACGCAGCTTCTTGAGCTGCTCCTTCTGGCGCACGCCGAACCTCTGTTCCTCGTCAACCACGACCAGCCCGAGGTCCTTGAATCGCACGTCGCCCTGCAGGAGCCGGTGGGTGCCGATGACGATGTCGATCGAGCCGTCTGCCAGCCCGGCCAGGGTCGCTTCGGTCTGCTTCTTGCCGGCGGTGCGCGAAAGCAGCGCGACGTTCACCGGCCAGTCGGCGAAGCGGTCGGCGAACAGCCGATGGTGCTGCTCGGCGAGCAGCGTGGTCGGCGCCAGTACCGCGACCTGGCGGCCGGCGTCGGTGACCGCGAACGCCGCGCGCAGCGCGACCTCGGTCTTGCCGAAGCCCACGTCGCCGCAGACCACCCGGTCCATCGGGCGGGCCGCGCGCAGATCGGTCAGTACCGCATCGATCGCGTTCTGCTGATCCTCGGTCTCCTCGTATTCGAAGCCGGCGGCGAACCGAGCGTACATGCCGGGATCGAAGGCCGACGCCCGGCCCTCGCGGGCGGCGCGGCGGGCCTGCAGGTTCAGCAGTTCAGCGGCCACGTCCCGGACCTTCTCGGCGGCCTTGCGACGGGTCTTCTTCCAGCGCTCGGAGCCGAGCTGGTTCAGCGGCACGCGGTCGGGGTCGGCACCGGTGTAGCGGCTGACCAGGTGCAGGTCGGTGACCGGCACGTAGAGCTTGTCGCCGCCGGCATATTCCAGAGTCAGGAACTCACCTCGACCGTCACCGACGTCCAGAACTTCGAGGCCGAGGTACCGACCGATGCCGTGTTCGAGGTGAACGACCAGGGCGCCGGATTGCAGGTCGGCCAGGCTGCGGACCAGGCTCTCCGGATCCTGGCCGGAGCGTCGCTCGCGCCGCACGGTGCGGGTATGGCCGGGGAACAGTTCGGCCTCGGTCAGGATCGTAAGGCCGTCGTCGGCCAGCCGGCAGCCGCCGGAGAACGGCAGCACGGCCAGCGCGAGCGGGTCGGCGCCGCTGACGAAGGCCGACCACGATTCGATCATCTTCGGCGCCAGTCCGACCCGCTTCAGGTTGGCGTGGATCAGTTCGCGCCGACCCGCGGTGTCGGCGGCCAGCAGCACGCGGCCGGATTCGGACAGCACGTCGGCCGCGCCGTCCGGGGCCTGGTCAAGGTCGAGCACCGGCGGGCCGTCGAGTGTGGCCCGAGCCGGGGGGCGGCGCGTCACCTGCACAGCGCAGTCGGTCTTCAGCGCGTCGATCAGTTCGCGCGCGTCGAAGAACAGTTCGTGTGGCTCCAGAACGGGGCGCTGGCGGTCGCCCTGGCGCTGGTCGTGGCGAAACGCGACCTGCTCGGCGAATTCCGCCGCGGCCGTTTCCACTCCGTCGAGGACGACCAGCCGGTGCGGCTCGGGCAGGTAGTCGAGCAGGCTGGAGGTGCCGTCGAAGAACAGCGGCAGATACTGTTCCAGCCCCTGCGAATGGATGCCTTCGCCGACTTCCTGGTACGGCACGGCGTGGCGCAGGTCGATGTCGAAGCGGTTGCGGAAGCGGCGCCGGAAGTCGCTCCGGGCCGATTCGTCGAACGGGTACTCACGTCCGGGCAGCAGTCGGACCGCATCGAGCCGACCGGTCGATCGCTGATCGTCCGGATCGAAGGTCCGGATCGATTCGATCTCGGTGTCGAACAGCTCCATCCGGTACGGCTCGTTGCAGCCCATCGGCCACAGGTCGAACACCGCGCCGCGCAGCGCGAACTGGCCCGGCTGCCAGACCTGGTCGGCGAGGGTGTAGCCGGCATCGCCGAGCTGGGCGCGGAAGGCAGTCAGGTCGAGGTCCTGGCCGACGTGCAGGTCGATGTTGCGTCCGAGCAGCCACGACCGCGGAGCCAGCCGCTGCATCAGGGCGCTGACCGGAACGATCACGATGCCGTCGGTCCGCGCCGGGAGTCCAGTCAGTACCTCGAGGCGTCGCGAGATCAGGTCGGGATGCGGCGAATACAGGTCATAGGGCAGAATCTCCAGGTCCGGAAACAACTCGGCCTCCGGGCCATCGAGCTGGTTGAGGTCATCGCGCAGGCGGCGGGCCGAGTAGCCGTCCGCGGCGGCGACCAGCACCGGGCCGCCGGCGCGACGGGCGAAGGCCGACAGCGCCAGGGCCAGGCCGAGCCCGTCCAGCGCCGGCCATGCGGCCCGGTCTCCGGATGCGGCGCGAGGTGGGGCGAGAACGGAAAAGGAAGAAGCCATGAGCGATGCCGGCGACGACGCGAACGCCTCGAAAAGGGGGCGGGTATTCTAGCGGCTCGGTCTCGGCACGCGTGGAGCCTCTCGGGGACGTCGTCCGGTATGCTCGCGGCCTGTCATCGTCGAACCGCGGATCCCGGTAGAAGGAGCACCCCATGACCCAGACCCCTCGCAGTGCAGCGGTGGTGGTGATTTCCGGCGCCGGCGCCGGCCTCGGCGCGGCCATGGCGGCGGCGTTCGCCGACGACGGATACCGCGTGGTGGTCACCGATCAGCACGCCGAGCGGGCGGAAGCCGTGGCCGGCGCGCTGAACGGCGAAGGCCACTGGGCCTGCGGGCTGGACGTTACCGACAGCGATCAGTGGGCTGAGCTCGACGCGGCGGTCGGCGAACGCTACGGAAGGATCGATGTGCTGATCAACAACGCCGGCGTAGCTACCGGAGGCATGCTCGGCGAAACACCGTTGGACGACTGGCGCTGGGTGCTGGACATCGACCTGATGGGCGTGGTGCGCGGCTGTCACCAGTTCGTCGGCCGGTTCCGCAGCCAGGGCTACGGGCACATCGTCAATGTGGCCTCGTTCGCCGGACTGGCCGGAGCGCCGGCCATCGCGTCGTACGGGACCGCCAAGGCCGGCGTGGTCGCACTGTCGGAAATGCTGCGCGCCGAGCTGGCGCCGGCCGGCGTCGAGGTCTCGGTGCTGTGCCCGGCCTTCGTCAAGACCCAGTTGACCGAGACCATGCGTGCGCCCGACGATGACTATGCCGCGCGGGTCCAGCGCTGGATGGCGCGGTCCGGCGTCAGCGCTGCTGACGTGGCCGCGACGGTTCTCGGGGCCGTGAAACGGCCGAAGTTCATGCTGCTGACGCATCGCGACACGCGCTGGATGTATCGACTCAAGCGCTTCTTCCCCGAACTGTATTTCCGCGTGCTGATGAAACAGGCCCGCAAGATGATGCCGAAAGGAAGCGGAAAGGGCAGTTAGCGCGCCTCGTGACCGCGGGCGCCCGGGCAGGATCGATCAGCCCAGTTCGGCGAGCCGGTCGGCCTGGTCGGCTTCGTTCAGCGGTCCGACCAGCACATCCAGGTCTCCTTCCAGGACATTGTCCAGATCGTAGACCGTCAGACCGATGCGGTGATCGGTGATTCTGCCTTGCGGGAAATTGTAGGTCCGGATGCGCTCGGAGCGATCGCCGGAGCCCACCTGCAGGCGGCGTGCCTCGGCCTGCTCGCTGTGCTGCTGCTCGCGCTCGCGCTCCAGCAGGCGCGCGCTCAGCAGTGCCAGCGCGCGCGCCTTGTTCTTGTGCTGCGATCGCTCGTCCTGGCATTCGACCACCAGGCCGGTCGGTTCGTGGGTGATGCGGATCGCCGAGTCGGTCGTGTTGACGTGCTGGCCGCCGGCGCCGGAAGCCCGGAAGGTATCGATGCGCAGCTCGTTGGCGTCGATCTCGATTGCGTCGACGGCTTCGACCTCGGGCAGGATCGCCACCGTGCAGGCCGAGGTGTGGATACGGCCCTGGGACTCGGTGGCCGGTACGCGTTGGACCCTGTGCGTGCCCGATTCGAACTTCAGTCGCGAATAAGCACCGTGGCCAGCGACCCGGACGACCACCTCGCGCCAGCCGCCGGCCTCGCCGGACTGGCCCGAAATCATTTCCACCGCATCGCCATTGCGCTCGGCAAAGCGGGTGTACATCCGCAGCAGGTCGCCGGCGAACAGCGCCGCTTCCTGGCCGCCGGTGCCGGCGCGGATTTCGAGGAACAGGTTGCGCTCGTCGTTCGGGTCGGTGGGAACGATCAGGCGACGAAGCTCGCGTTGCAGCGGCCCGCGCTCGCGTTCGACGGCCTCGATTTCCTCGCGCGCCATCGCCTTCATCTCGTCGTCCTCGAGCAGGCCGCGGGCCTCCCGCTCGCGATCGGCCAGCGCCTGCAGGCCGCGGCCGGTCTCGACGATGCGCTGCAGGTCGGCGTATTCCTTGCTCAGTTTCGCGAAGTCGCCGGTGCGGTTGGCCAGTTCGGGGTCGGCCAGCAGGCGTTCGAGCTCCTCGAAGCGTTCGGTGGCCTGCTCCAGGCGGCGCGTCATGCCGGGACTCATTCGTCGTCTCCGTCGATCAGCAGCCGCCGGGCGGCGGCCAGCATCGGGTCGTCGCCGCGCTCGGCGGCTTTGCGCAGCGCCGTGCTCGGCGTGTGCAGGAGACGGTTGGTCAGCCGGTGTCCCAGCTTGCGCAGCACATCTTCGGGATCGCGGCCGGCATCGAGATCACGCAGCGCGCGATCGAGCAGCCGGTCGCGCTCGTCGACGGCCTGCTCGCGGAGCTGCTTCAACGTCGCGCTGGTCGCGTGCAGATTCATCCAGCGCTGGAACGCCTCGGTCTGGGCCGCCACGATCCGGCGCGCCGAGTCCAGCGCGGCCAGTCGCTTCTGGTGGCCGCGCTGCGCGATCTCGCGCAGGTCGTCGATGGTATACAGGTAGACGTCCTCGAGTTCGGCGATTTCGGGCTCGACGTTGCGCGGTACCGAAAGGTCGAGCACGAACAGCGGTCGCCGTCGCCGCTGACGCAGCGCTTCGCGGATCATTCCGGCCGTCACCACCGGCTCCGGGCTCGCCGTGCTGGCAACCACCACGTCGTGGTTCGGCAGGGCCTCGGCCAGTTCGTCCAGGCCGATGGCCCGGGCCGCGAACTCGGCGGCCAGTCGCTCGGCGCGCTGCGGACTGCGGTTGGCAATGGTCATCCGGGTCAGGCCCTGGCCGGCGAAGTGCCGGCAGCAGTCCTCGATCATTTCGCCTGCGCCCACCATCAGGGCGCCGACCCGGCGGATGTCGCCATGGATCTGGTGAGCCAGCTTCAGCGCGGCAAAGGGCAGGGTGACCGGGTTGTGTCCGATGCCGGTTTCCGTGCGCACGAGCTTTGCGGTCTGGAACGCGTGCTGGAACAGCCGGTCGAGAATGGGCCCCAGCGTGCCCGACTCGCGTGCCGCCGTCCAGGCCTGCTTGACCTGACCGGTGATCTGCGGCTCGCCGAGCACCATGGAGTCCATGCCCGAGGTGACGGTCAGCAGATGCGTGACCGCGGCGTTGTCGGCGTGGCCGTAGAGTTCACGGCGATACGTGTCGCCGGCCACGCCATGCCAGTCGTGCAGCCAGTCGGTCAGCATCGGTATGCTAGCCTCGGCGCCGGCTACATAGAGTTCGGTCCGGTTGCAGGTGCTCACGATCGCGCATTCCTCGACCCCGGGCCTTGCCTGGAGTGCGGACAGCGCATCGCCGAGCCGGTCCGGCACGAAAGCGAGGCGCTCGCGGACTGCGACCGGCGCCGTTTGATGACTCAGCCCGAGGGCAAGAAGCGACATGCGCGAACCAGGTTCGGACAAACCCTACATTTTCGACCTTTCACCTCGTCAAATCAAGAAAGCTCGACGTTTAGTTCGCGCGATCCGAATCTGGGCCCCGGCCTTCGCGGTCGCAGGGTCGGTGCTGATGCTGACGGCCTGCGCCGCCACGGGGCCCTCCGGCGCTGACCCCGAAGCGACGGGGGAGGCGTCGGCCGGCATGCCCTTCGACGAGGCCACGATGATCCTGGCCGACGCCCGGCAGGCCCGCGACGTGGGCGATTTCGACACCGCGCTGGCGCGCTATCTCGAGGCCATGGAGCGGATCGACGATCCCGAGGTCGCCGAGGAGGCCTCGCGGCTGGCCGCGGCGCTGGAAGAATGGCGCGCCGTCGATCGCGCGACCGACCGGTGGTTGGAACTGGCTCCGAGTCAGGCCGCGCCCCGCCAGATGGCGGTGCTCAGCGCGTTCCGCCAGGGTCGGCCGGAACAGGCCGGCGAACGACTGGACGCGATGATCGCGCTCGATCCGGACGATCCCGAGCTCTGGGGCGCAGCCACGGCGCTGCTGCCGGCGGCCGATTCGCCCGCTACGGCCGAATCCCTGCTCGAGCTGTTGATCGAACGGCATGCGCCGGCCGATGATCCGGCGTTCGGTGACCTGCAGCGCAGCCGCCTGCAGGTCCAGCTGGGTCGGATCGATCGTGCGCTGGACGCCGCGGCCCGCGCCTTCGACGCCCGCCCCGGCGATGGCGTGGCGATGTGGGCCGGGCGGCTGGCCGAGGAGGCCGGCGATTCTGACCGTGCGCGTACCTTCTTCGCCGCCGCGCGCCGCGTCGCCGCCGATCCGGTCGGCCCCGGCCTTGCCGAAGTCGAACTGCTGCGCGAGGAGGGTGAACGCGAGGCAGCGCTGGAGGTGCTCGACGAACTCCCGCAGACGCTCCGGGTGCTGTATGCGCGAACGCTGATCGAACATCAGCTCGGCCGGACCGAGGCCGCCGTGGCCAGCTGGGCGGCGCTGGTCGAGACCGATGACGAGGGCGACGCTGCCCGGGCCGCCTGGCTGCGCGCGCTGGCGGCCGAGGCGATCGGCCGGGACGTCGAGGCCATCGACTGGTACGACCGGGTCCACGGCGCCGCTCGCCCGGACGCCGACCTTCGTCGCGCCGCGCTGCTCGGCGAGGCCGGGCAGCTCGCAGCGGCGCGCGAACTGCTCGGCGCAGTGCGCGCACTGCCCGATCCCCAGCGCAGCGAACAGGCCTGGTTGATCGAGACCGAGCTGCTCTACGGGGCCGAACGCGGCGACCAGGCGCTGGACCTGTACAACGATGCGCTGGTCGAGATGCCCGGCAGCAGCGCGCTGTTGTACGGCCGCGCGATGACCGCCGTGCGCATGGACCGCATCGAGCTGGCCGAGCAGGACCTCCGGACCCTGATCCAGCGCGATCCCGACAATGCACTGGCGCTGAACGCGCTGGGCTACACGCTGTCGGACCGTACCGATCGTCAGCGCGAGGCCTACCGCCTGATCGAGCGTGCCCTGGCGCTGGCCCCGGACAACCCGGCCATTCTCGATTCGATGGGCTGGGTGCTCTACAAGCTCGATCGTCCGGACCAGGCGCTGCCCTATCTGGAGCGTGCGGTGGACGGCGATTTCAACCCCGAGATCGTCGCCCACATCATCGACGTGTTGTGGACGCTGGAGCGTTTCGATGAGGCGCGCGACTGGATCGAGCGCGGCGAGTCCGCGTTTCCGGACGACCCGGTGTTCCGGGCCACCGTCGATCGCGTCGCGCCGGCGCCCTGATGCCTCGCGCAGCCCCGGTTGTGCTGCTGGCGGCGATTGCGCTGGCCGGCTGCAGCACCCGTGAGGTCCGCGAGCAGGGCGCGTGGCTCGAAGAGCGTTCGGCCTGGCTCGAGGGCCATTCCGAATGGTCGGTCAGCGGCCGGCTGGGGCTGTCCGACGGCGAACGCGGCGGCAGTCTGGCTTTCGACTGGCAGGCTGACGGTGATCGGCATCGTGTCCAGTTGCGAACCCTGGCCGGGGGGCAGCAATGGTGGCTGGAGTTCGACCCCGACGGCGCGCGCCTGACCGGCTCCGACCTCGAGGAGCACGTCGATCCGGACCCGGACCGGCTGGTCCTCGACGCCACCGGCTGGCCGATCCCGGTGCGCTGGATGACCGACTGGCTGGTCGGTATGCCGGCGCCGGACCGGGCCCGACTGGATTTCGCTTCCGACGGCACGCTGGCCGCACTCACCGTGGACGACTGGACGCTGGAGTTCCGGCGGTTCTCGGTCCCGCCGGGCTATGACGTGCTGATGCCGGCGCGGATCGAAGCGCGCTATCCGCCGTATCGCATTCGCGCGGCGCTGACTGGATGGTCGTTCCGGTGACCGAATCGATGAACGTCCGGACCGGTTCGGTTCGCGCGGCGCCGGACGAGTCGCTATAATCCGCGGCGTCCGGCGCGTTCGAGCGTGCGCGTGCCGGCCCGAAGCCATAGAAGCAAACTACAGGGACGTCGCCAAGCTGGTTAAGGCACGGGGTTTTGATCCCCGCATTCGCAGGTTCGAGTCCTGCCGTCCCTGCCATCCCTTCGAGAATCCGAAGCGGGAGCGGATCGTTGAGTACACCGTCGTTGATGATCTTCACCGGGAACGCCAACCCGGAACTGGCCCATGCCGTGGCTCGACACCTCGGCGTGCCGATGGGCAAGGCCAACGTCGGACGGTTCAGCGACGGAGAAGTCACGGTCGAGATCGTCGAGAACGTTCGCGCGCGGGAAATCTTCGTGATCCAGCCGACCTGCCAGCCGGCGGCCGAGAACTTCATGGAGCTGCTGGTCATGATCGACGCACTCAAGCGCGCTTCGGCCGGCCGCGTGACCGCGATCGTTCCCTACTTCGGCTACGCCCGGCAGGACCGCCGGCCGCGCTCGACGCGTGTGCCGATCACCGCGAAGGTCGCGGCCAAGATGATCGGCGTGGTCGGCACCGATCGCGTGGTCACCGTCGACCTGCACGCCGACCAGATCCAGGGCTTCTTCGACATTCCGGTCGACAACGTCTACGCCTCGCCGCTGACGCTGGCCGACATCTGGAAGCACTACGGAAACGACGACATGATCGTGGTGTCGCCGGATGTCGGCGGCGTGGTTCGAGCACGCGCCATCGCCAAACGGCTGGACGCCGACCTGGCGATCATCGACAAGCGTCGCCCGCGCGCCAACGAAGCCACCGTGATGAACCTCATCGGTGACGTTCGCGACAAGACCTGCGTGCTCGTCGACGACATGATCGACACCGCCGGCACCCTGTGCGCGGCGGCCGGTGCGCTGAAGGACGAGGGCGCCAGGCAGGTCGTGGCCTACTGCGTGCATCCGGTGCTGTCCGGCCCGGCGATCGACAACATCACCAATTCCAGGATCGACGAGATCGTCGTGACCGATACCATCCCCCTTTCCGAACAAGCGAAGGCCTGTGGCCGGATCCGTCAGCTGTCCGTCGCCCAGATGCTGGCCGAGACCATCCGGCGGATGGCCGAGGGCGAATCGGTCAGCTCGCTGTACGTCGACTGACCTCCCGCATCGATGGGCCGGCCGTCGTTTGCAGTCGTCGGTGTCGCGTGACAGAATCAGCGTCAGGCCTATCGATCAAGCGTGTTCTCTTGAATCACAGACTTCGTTCGACCGTGCTGATGGTCGTCGTATCCGTTGTCGTCGGCTGCGGCACGACCCAGCCCCCTGAATCCGCGCCTTCACCCGACCTGTCGACATCCGTCGGCTTCGAGATGGTCGAGTTCCACGGCACCAAACTGGCGCCTCGAACCCCGATCCGGGTCGTCAACCAGTGGGGCAACATCGAAATCCGCACCGCGGAGCATCCGGGCAGTTATCGCGTCCAGGCGGCCGTCCAGCGCATCGGCCGCACGCCGCCTCAGCCGCCGGTCTTTCGCCAGCGGTCGGTCGAGGGCGTCGCCGAGCTGGTCGTGGAGTTTCCCGGCGCGCGTATTGCACCGGATCGCACCGGGCGGGTCGATCTGGCGCTGTTCGTTCCCCCCGGTCATCCGCTGAGCGTCGAAACCCGGGACGGCCTCGTCAAGGCCAAGAAGACGGCCAATCCGCTTCACGTCAGGACGGCCGATGGCCCTGTCCAGATCATCAACGACGGTCCCATCCGGGTGCGCAGTGACACGGGACGGGTCCAGGTACGTCCGATGTATCGCGACTGGGATACCGTCGATGTCCGGTCCGAGCGAGGCGTGGTGGTCGCGTTCCTGCCGACGGCGGCCGCGTTCGAACTCGAGATTTCCGGGACCAGCAACGTCTATTCCGCGTTTCCGCTCGTTGCGCGCGCTGGCGGTCTTGCCGCCCTGCATCTGCGCGATGGTGCTGCGAGCAACCGGGTCCGCCTGGTCTCCGCGGCGGGCATCGAAGTGCACGAAGCCCATCTGGCCCAAGCCGTTGCGGCATCCGAAACCACCGCCGAACAACGACCGAATCCGTAATCCAGGGAGTTTCCATGAATCGATCAACACGTCTCGCCGCCGTCGCGTCGGCCACGTTCCTGCTCGCTTTCGGCGCCGGCCACGCGCGCGTTCTCGACTACCAGTTCGCGAAGTCCCAAGAGCTGACTCGCGCCGACGGTGTCCCGGTCAAGCAGGGCGCCGATTTCGTCGCACTGGTCGAGCCGGTGCGGATCGATGTGGACCTCCGGACCCTGCCCACGGTCGAGCCGTGGCAGCCCGGCGATCCGATCCGGGTCATTCCGCGTCGCCGCAGCGAGCCGGCGATCGTCGATCCGGTTCCGGTCAATCCGCCGATTCGATCGACCGAATTGCTCGACCGTCAGGCCGCGGCCGTCACCCGCGGCGTCGACGGATTCCAGACTCCGCTGGTCAACATCGAAGGCCTGAACACCGGCTCCAATCCGCACGATCCGAACGGTGAGGTCGGGCCGGACTATTTCGTGCAGGCGGTCAACGGCCCCGGTGGGACCCGCTATACCTTCCACGACAAGACCGATGGATCGGTCGTGGCCGGACCGTTCACGCTGGCCAACCTGATTCCCGGTGGATCCGGAACCCCCTGCGACGGTGGGCTCGGCGACCCGATCATGCTCTACGACGAACTGGCCGGCCGCTGGGTGTTCACCGAGTTTTCCAGCGCCGGCAACCGGATGTGCGTCTACGTCGCGCAGACCAGCGATCCGATCGGCGGCGGCTGGTTCGCCTACGACTTCACTGCGCCCAGCTTTCCGGACTACCCGAAGTACGGCGTCTGGCCGGATGCCTATTACGTCGGCACCAACGAAAGCTCGTCGACGCTCTACGCCTTCGATCGAGTCAGCATGCTGGCCGGCGATCCAGCCACCCAGCAGCGCTTCACCATCACCGATCCGGCCGCCTTCGGGTTCGCGATGATCCCGCCGGTCGATCACGACGGCCTGGCCGCTCCGCCGGCCGGTTCGCCCGGCATCTTCATTCGCCATTTCGACGACGAGGCGCATAGTCCCGGCAGCAACGACCCGGCGAGCGACCTGCTGCAGATCTGGGAATTCAACGTCGACTGGGACACGCCGTCGAACTCGTCGATCGTCGGACCCATCGATATCCAGATCGCCGAGATCGATTCCGAACAGTGCGGATTCACGGCGTTCCAGTGCTACCCGCAGCCGGGCACCTCGGTGACGCTTGACCCGCTACGCGAAGTAATCATGAACCTGCCGAAGTATCGGAACTTCGGTGCCCACGAGTCGATCGTGGGCAACCTGGTCACCGACGTCAGCGGTGCCGACCAGGGCGGCGTGCGCTGGTTCGAGCTGCGCCGCACCGGCGGGGCCGGCGGCAGCTGGTCGTTGTACCAGGAAGGAGACTTCGCGCCCGACATCCCGGGCGGCAGCGTCGACCACCGCTGGATGGGCGCAAGCGCGATCGACGAAACCGGCAACATCGCGATCGGCTTCAATCTGTCGAACGACACCGACATCTTTCCCAGCCTGACGTATTCAGGCAGGAACGTCGGCGCGCCGCTGGGCACGCTGGACCAGCCGGAAACCACGATCGTGGCCGGCAGCGGCAACCACACGACCTCGACCCGCTGGGGCGATTATTCATCGATGAGCGTCGACCCGGTCGATGGCTGCACCTTCTGGTTCACCTCCAACTACGGGAGTTCGGCGACCACGCCGACCGCGGCCACGCGGATTGCCTCGTTCCGGTTCGACACCTGCGGCACGCCGACCTTCCTGTTCAGCGGCGACAACCTCCAGCAGCAGGCCTGCGTCGCGGACAGCGCCGATCCGCTGGATCCGGTCACCCTCTCGGTCGGCAGCGTCAACGGGTTCGCCAACACCGTGGCCCTGGCCTACAACCCGGCACTGCCCTCGGGCATCTCCGGCAGCATCACGCCGACCAGCGTGCTGCCCTCCGATCCTCCGGCGACCAGCACCGCATCGATCCAGATCGGCGGAGGGGTTGCGCCGGGCGACTACACCCTGACCATCGAGGGCACGGCCAGCGGCGCCGACCCGAAGATCGTCGAGGTCCTGGTCAACGTTGCCGATGCGGCGCCAGCCGCGATTTCGCCGATCGCGCCGCTCGACGGCGCGTTGAACGTGCCGGAAACGCCGTTGTTCAGCTGGGACACCGCAGCCCAGGCGACCGATTACCTGCTCGAGGTCGCGACCGACGCCGGTTTCTCGAACATCGTGCTGAGCGAAACCGTGTCGGGCACCTCGTTCCAGCCCGGCACATCGCTGCCGACGTCGACCGAGCTGTTCTGGCGAGTCAGTGCGAGCAACCAGTGCGGAGTGTCGGGGGCCGGCGACGTGTTCTCGTTCACGACGATCTCGGCGCCGGGCGACTGCTCGCCCGGCAGCGTGGCCGAGGTCTACTTCCTCGACGATATCGAAGACGGTCTGAATGGCTGGACCAGCGAGGCGCTGGTCGGCACCAACACCTGGGCGCAGAGCACCACCGATGCGAACAGTCCCGTGACGTCATGGCGGGCGCTGAACATCGAGACGGTCAGCGACCAGGTGCTGGTCTCTCCGCCGATCACTGTCCCGGCCGGCGTCTCGCCGCTGACCCTGCAGTACTACGGCAAGCGCGACCTCGAGGACAACGGTCCGACGGCGTGTTACGACGCCGGAGTGCTGGAGTACTCGATCGACGGCGGCGGAACCTGGGTGCCGGTGGACGACGCCGACCTGGCCACGAACCCGTATACGGGCCCGATCAACGGGGGTTTCCAGAACCCGCTGGGCGGCCGGAACGGCTGGTGCGGGACCCAGGACTGGACCCGCACGATCGTCGATCTGACCGGGCTGGACGGTGAAACGATCCAGTTCCGCTTCCGGCTCGGCACCGACTCGAGTGTGCCGGAGGACGACTGGCACATCGACGACGTTCGCGTGCAGAGCTGCATCGTCGTCGAAGAGGAAATCTTCGCCGACGGATTCGAAACGCCGACGCCGTAAGGAGCCGGTGGAGCGGTCCTGGCCGCACCGCCCCGGACGCCCGGGGCGGTCTCCCGTTGCCAGACGATTTGACGCGCGAGCGATCGATCTTGAATAATCGAGGCTCATTCGATTCTCGGAGAATCCCTTGTCCTTCCGCTTCGTCTGCCTGCTGATCGTTGTCCTGGGGGCGTTCTCCGCCTCGCCGTCGTTCGCCACTCCACCGGCCAGTTGGTCCGCGCTCGATGCTGAACCCAAGCGGGGTGTGGAGCAGCTGGAGTACGCCGCGCTCGATCTCGAGCAGCTGGCCTTCGAGGATGACCTCGACGAAGCCCTGGGCAAGCCGCCGCGGTTCGCCGTTCCGCGCGGCGTCAGCAAGAGTCCGCTTCTCGATGGGCGCTGGTTCGAGCCGATCGACGGGATCTCGGCGTGGAAGATTCGTGTATCCGCGGCCAACGCTGTGTCGCTGAACTTCGGATTCCGGGACCTCCGGCTGCCTCCGGGCGCGCGGCTGTACATCTATTCGGCCGAGGCCGAGAAGAGCGGCACCATGGACCGTTACCAGGTGCTCGGGCCGTTCGGTCCGGAAATCAACGAGCCGCATCGACAGTTCTGGACCCCGGTGCTGGCCACCGACGAGGCCGTGATCGAGCTCAATGTCCCGACCCGGGTGCGCGACCGGGTCTCGCTGGAACTGATGCAGGTCGGGCAGGGTTATCGCGCGCTGGGCCGCGCGGCGCTGGGATACCGACAGACCGATTTCGGCATCGGCGAGGGCAAGTCTTCGGACTGCGGCAGCAAGGATGGCGAGGGCGGTGCACGCTCGGGCGCCTGCAACATGGACGTGGCCTGCCTGGCCCCCGACGATCCATGGAACGACCCGCGGCGCTCGGTCGGGGCCTATTCGGTCGGCGGCTCGTTCGCCTGTACCGGCTCGATGGTCAACAACACCGCCAATGATCGACGGATGCTGTTCATGACCGCGACGCACTGCGGCGTCGGCGCCAGCGCTGCACCGTCCATGGTCGTCTACTGGAACTACGAATGGCCGACCTGCCGGACGCCCGGCGATCCCGAAGGCACCGATGTGAATCCACCGGATCCGACCCAGACCAACAGCGGCGCGACCTTCCTCGCGGCGACCGAGAACCCGTTCAGCGGCTGTTCGACACCCGGAAACTGCTCGGACGTGACGCTGCTGGAACTCGACGACCCGGCCGATCCGGCCTTCGACCTGTTCTGGTCGGGTTGGGACCGCCGCACCACCAGCGCTGCGACGACCTGCGGTCCGCAGGGGGCGCCGGGCTCGACCGACGGCCTGTGTGCATCGATCCATCATCCCGGCGTCGACGAAAAACGCATCACCTTCGTCGAGCAGGACTATTTCATCGACGACATCGCTGGCGCCCAGGACGTCCACTGGCGGGCCCGCTGGCACACCGACCCGCCGGTGGTCGCCGGCATCCCGGAGCCCCAGCCCACCTCGATCCCGCCGGGCGTGACCGAGCCCGGCTCGTCCGGCTCACCGCTGTACACCGCCGAGCAGCGTTTCATCGGCGTGCTCAGTGGCGGCCCGGCGTTCTGTGGCGCGACCGGTACCCAACTGTCCGACCTGTACGGGCAGTTGGCGCATGCCTGGGAAGGCCTGGGCACGCCGTCGACCCGGATGCGCGACTATCTCGACCCGCTGAATACCGGCGCGGAGTTCATCGATGGCATCGGCGCCTCGCCGTTCCGACTCGCAGCGACACCCGCGTCGGCCGGCGCCTGCACCACGGACGGTTCGCTGGACATCGTCGTCGATGTCGACGCCGATGCCGGATTCAGCAACCCGGTGACGCTTTCGTCCTCCGGGGTACCGGCCGGTGCGACCTCCACGTTTTCAGTCAATCCGGTGTCGCCGCCGGGCAGCTCGACGCTGACGCTGGGCGGCCTCGGTAGCGTGACCGCCGGCAGCTATCTGCTCGACATCGAAGGCACGGCCGCGGGCGAAGACCCGCTGAACCTCGAGGTGCCACTGGAGATTTCCAGTATCGTCCCGCCGGTGACCGGTCTCGTGACGCCCGCCGATGGAGCCCTGAACGTCTCCAGCACGCCGGTGTTCAGCTGGTCGGCTTCGACCGAGGCCACGTCCTACCTGCTCGAAGTCGCCACCGATCCGGCCTTCGGAACGATCGTCCTGTCCCAGGCCGTCAGCGGCACCAGCTTCGAGCCGGCCACGGCATTGCCGACCTCGACCGAGCTGTTCTGGCGCGTGACGCCGAGCAACCAGTGCGGCACGGCCGACGCCAGCGCAGCGTTCGCGTTCACCACGATCGCCGCTCCCGGCGACTGCGGCCCGGGAACCGCGGCCGAGGTTCATTACTTCGACGACATGGAAAGCGGCGACAACGGCTGGACCCACGTCGCCGGCAGCGGCTTCACGATCGATACCTGGGAACAGAGCACCAGCGACGCCAACAGTCCGGTCACGTCGTGGCGCGGGCTGGATGTCGCGGAGGAGAGCGACCAGCAGTTGATCTCGCCTCCGATCAGCGTGCCCGCGGGCGTCGACGCGCTGACGCTGCAGTATTTCGGCAAGCGCGATATGGAAGATGGCGGCTCGGGATGCTACGACGGCGGTGTGCTCGAATATACGACTGACGCCGGCGCCAATTGGCAAGAAGTCACCGCGTCGATGCTCGAGACCAACCCCTATGTCGGCCCCATCGACGATGGATTCAGCAATCCGCTGGCAGGCCGCGACGCCTGGTGCGGATTCCAGGACTGGACCCGGACCGTCGTCGACCTGGCCGGCCTCGATGGCCAGACGCTGCAGTTGCGCTACCGGCTGGCTACCGACAGTTCGGTCGCGGCGGACGACTGGCACATCGATGATGTGCGGGTCCAGAGCTGCCGGGTGGTCCAGGAGGAGATCTTCGCCGACGGGTTCGAGACGGCGACACCGTAAGCGACCGGGCGCCATGGGCCGACCGCTCCGGACCTCCGGGGCGGTGCACCGGAGACTTGTAGCGGACGCGCCTTGCCGCCGAGCGGGGTTTGCCGGGATAATCGGTGCATCGACTTCCAGGATGTGCCCATGTCTCGTTGCGGACGTTCGCTGCTTCTCGTTGCCGTACTGACCCTGATGGCGGCCCCGGCTCTTGCCGATCCGGAACGTCCGGCCAGCTGGCTCGCCGGACCCGGCGTCGCCGAGGTCACCGAGCAGCGGCTGCTTCCGCCGCTCGACGGCGCGAAGCTCGCGGCCGAAGACGCCGTGGCCGAGGCCTTCGGCCAGCCGCCGCGGTTCGCGATGCCGTTCGAAATAGCCGAGTCGCCGGCCAAGTCCGGCGGCTGGACCGATTTCGGCGATAAGGTTGTCTGGCGCCTGCGCGTCCAGGCACCGGATGCGGTTTCGCTGAACTTCGGCTTCCACAACGTTCGCCTGGTCGAGGGCGCCAGGCTGTGGATCTACGCCGCCGACGCCGCCGGCAAGGGTGAGTTCGACCGCGAACGCGTGCTGGGCCCTTACGGTCCGGCGATCAACGAGAAGCACGGCGAGTTCTGGACCCCGGTGCTGGCCGCCGGTGATGCGATCATCGAACTCGAAGTGCCGGCTGAGCGCCGCAACGAGGTATCGCTGGAGCTGGCCCGGGTCAACCAGGGGTATCGCGGGTTCGGCCGGGTGATCGAGGCGTATCGCCAGCCTGCAGCTGCCGGGGAAGGCAAGCGCGAGTCCGACTGCGACAAGAGCGACGGCGGCGCCCGCTCCGGTAGCTGCAACATGGACGTGGCCTGCCTCGCGCCGGACGACCCCTGGAACCAGCCGCGCCGTTCGGTGGCGAGGTACACGCTCGAAGGACAGTTCCTGTGTACCGGCTCGCTGGTCAACAACACCGCCAACGACCGCCGGATGCTGTTCGCGACGGCCAGCCACTGCGGTGTCGAACCCGGCAACAGCTCGACCATCGTCGCCTACTGGAACTACGAGTGGCCGAGCTGCCGCACGCCGGGAAGCTCGGCCTCGTCGCAGGTCAACCCGCCCGATTCGTCGCAGACCAGCAGTGGCGCGGTCTACCTGGCCGGCACCCGTGATCCGTTCTCGTCGGAAACCTGCACGAATCCCGACGACTGCTCGGACTTCGCGCTGGTCGAGTTCGATGATTCGGCCGACCCGTCGCTGGACCTGTACTGGGCCGGCTGGGACCGACGCGTCACGCCGGCCAGCTGCGGACCGCAGGGTGCGGCCGACAGCACCGAGGGCCTGTGCGCCAGCATCCACCATCCCAGCGGCGACGAAAAGCGCATCACCTTCGTCGACTCCGACCTGCTGCAGGGCTCGATCAGCTTTGCGCAGGGCGTGCACTGGCACGCGTTCTGGCACCCGGATCCGCCGGTCCTGCCGGGTATTTCCGAGCCACGGCCACCATCGATTCCGCCGGGCGTCACCGAACCGGGCTCGTCCGGGTCGCCGCTGTATTCGGCCAACCAGCGGCTGGTCGGCGTGTTGTCCGGCGGGCCGGCGTTCTGCGGTGCGACCGGTGCCAACCTTTCGGACTTCTACGGTCAGCTGGCGCATGCATGGAACGGCCTCGGCACCGCGTCGACCCGGATGCGCGACTACCTCGATCCGGTGGGCAGCAACCCGCAGTTCATCGACGGCATCGGCGCCGCCCCGTTTCGGGTGGAGTACGAAGAAGGGTTCGTCGAGGCCTGCAGCTCGGACGGCGCGGTCGAAATCGCCATCGGCATCGACGGCGATCCCGGCTTCAGCGCGCCGGTCAACCTCGCCGCGACCGGGCTTCCATCGGGCGCCAACGCTTCGTTCTCGCCGAACCCGGCCACGCCGGGCAGCTCGACGCTGACTGTCGGCAACCTGGCCGGCGCCGCCATCGGGCCGGCGACGATCGTGGTCGAGGGTCTCAGTGGCGGCAGCAGCGGTTCGGCGGTCGTGCCGTTTCACCTCGGAAACGCCCTGCCGGCCTCGGCCGGCCCTGCGCTGCCGTCCGATGCGGCAACGGTCGAGACGCCCCAGGTCGAGCTCAGCTGGACCGGCGTCGGCCAGGCGGCCGGCTATCGGGTCGAAGTCGCGACCGACTTCGCGTTCACCGACGTGGTGGTCGATCAGGTCGTCCGCGGCGCAAGCGCCGTGAGCGTGCCGCTGGCCTCGCGCACCCAGTACTTCTGGCGGGTCACCGCGCAGAACGGCTGCGGCACCGCCGAGCCATCGGCCACGCGCTCGTTCATCACCGCACCGCAGGCCGGCGAGTGCCCGATCGGGCAGCAGTCGACCGAGTTCTGGTCCGATGACATGGAGTCCGGCCCGAACGGCTGGACGCTCGGCGCCGGCAGCGTCCAGAACACCTGGGCACAGATCACCAGCGACTCGGTCAGCGGCACCACTTCGTGGAATGCGATCAACGTCGCATCGATCAGCGACCAGCGGCTGGTCTCGCCGCCGATCGAGCTGCCCTCGGGCGATTCGCTGACCCTGCGGTTCCAGAATCGTCAACAGATGGAGGATGCAGCCGCCGGTTGTTTCGATGGCGCGGTCCTCGAAATCTCGACCGACGACGGTTCGACGTGGGCCGAACTCACCGGTCCGCGGATCGGGTTCCGTCCACAAGACGGTCCGATCGACGCCGGGTTCGGCAATCCACTGGCTGGCTCGCCCGCCTGGTGCGGCGATCCGCGCGGCTGGGAGAACTACGCGATCGACCTGTCCGACTTCGCGGGTCAGACGGTTCGCCTCCGCTACCGGGTGGCCACCGACAGCTCTGTGGGTGGCCGCGACGGCTGGCTGGTCGACGACGTGCGCGTGCTCGGCTGCGGCGGCGTCACGCCCAAGGCGCCGCTTTCCGGCAACTGGTACAACCCGGCGCGAGACGGTGAAGGCTGCCAGCTGACGCGTGAGGCGAACGGATCGACGTACATTCTGACTTGCTACGTTTACCAGGACGGCGACCAGGTCTGGATGATCGGGGCGGGCAGCGTGGACGACGGTGCCTTCGTCAGTACCGGCATGGTCATCACCGAAGGTGCGCAGTACGGCTCGGCCTTCGATCCCGACGACGTGACCCGGATCCCGTTTGGCTCGGTGGCGATGGAGTTCGACGACTGCAACACGGCCGACGTCATCATGGACCCGGTGGCGCCCGGGTTCGAGAACGTGGTGCTGCCGATGCAGAAGATCGTGCCGGTCGATTGCGCCGCCGGCATTCCGGACCCGGCCAATGCGGTGCGCGCCGGCAACTGGTACAACCCGGATCGCGATGGCGAGGGCTTCCAGCTGGCGGTGGAAGGCAGCGACGGCCTGCACGTCATCACTTTCTACACCTTTATGGATGGTGAGCCGATCTGGCTGATCGGAGCAGGCACCATCGATGGCGACACGATCGAGTTCGCCGATACGGTGATCACCTCGGGGACGGGCTTCGGCTCGAACTTCGACCCCGCCGATGTCGTCCGTACCTCTTTCGGGTCTCTGACCCTGACCTTCGACGACTGCAACAACGCGACCATCATCGTCGACTCCGATCTGCCGGAGTTCGAGGACCAGACGATCGCGCTGACGCGGATCGTGCAGGGGCAATGTCCTTGAACGGCAGGGGAGAGGGACTAGGGGCTTCGGATTAGGTAGGGATAACGGACCAGGGCAGAGGGACTTGGGACGAGGAACAAGGGACTAGGGGAGAGGGACTAGTCGTGAGTGGCCGCTGTTGCCGATCCCACTCGTCCCTCGTCGCTCGTCCCTGGCCGGATCAGCCCCACCCCGGCGCTGCGGCATGAATCGAGCCCCACGGCCTGCGGTTGCGCCGCGTTTCCACTCGCTCCTTGTCCCTCACCCCTCGTCCCTGCCTCACCGATACCCGATCTGCACTGCCACGACCATGAACACCGCCGCCAGCGCCAGCAGCTTCAGCAGCAACGGCAGCACGAACTTCAGCCAGCGCAGGTAGGGAATGCCGGCCAGGCCGAGGATGCCCATCAGGACGGGGTTGGTCGGCGCGACCAGGTTCACGAAGCCGTCGCCGAAGTGGTAGGCCAGTACGCTGACCTGGCGCTCGACGCCGACCAGGTCGCCGATCGGTGCCATCAGCGGCATGGTCAGGTACGCCTGGCCCGAGCCCGAGGACACGAACAGGTTGATGACCGACTGGATTGCCAGCATACCGACCGCGGACAGCTCGGCCGGCAGGCCGACCAGCGGTTCGGCCATCGCATTCACGATGGTGTGCAGCACCTGGCCGTCCTCGAGAAGCAGGGCGATGGCGCGGGCGAAGCCGATCAACACGGCGGTGCCGGCCAGTTCGGCGGCACCCTTGCTGAAGGTCACTGCGATCCGGTCGGTCGACATCCGGGCGACCAGTCCGACCGCGATCGCGACGCCGATGAACATCGCGCCGAGTTCATCCAGGTACCAGGCGCGCTGGGTGATGCCCCAGATCATCAGCCCGATCGCGCCGGCGGTCAGCGCGATGACCAGCGAGCGGGTGCGGTCCAGTTCGGGCTGTTCCTCGACGGCCGGCGGCTGCGCTCCGGGGATGTCGGCCACCAGGCTGGCCGAGGGGTCGGCCTGGACCCGCGTCGCGTAGCGCCACACGTGGTGGATGCCGATCGCCAGGAACGGCAGGAAGATCAGCGCGCGGAACTGGATGCCGGAGCCGGGCTGGAGTTCGGCGATGCCCTGCGCGATGAACAGCGTGAATGGGTTGATCAGCGTGGCGCCGTAGCCGATGCAGTAGCCGCAGACCATGATGCCGATCGCGGCGACCGCGTCCATCTTCATCGCTCGGCACATCGCCATCAGGATCGCGACCAGCGGAATGAATTCCTCGGCCATGCCCAGGGTGGCCGACACGATCGCGAAGATGAACATGCCGGCACCGATCAGCAGGGCGGGGCGGTGGTCGAAGCGCGTGATGAACTTCGACAGGAAGGCCTCGATGGCGCCGGTTTCGCGGATGACCGCCAGCGCGCCGCCGATGATCAGCACGAAGAAGATGATGTCGGCCGCGTCCATCATGGCCCGCGGAACCGCCGTGAATAGCGCCCAGGGCGGCAGCATCTCGGCGTCGTCGATGACGGCATAGGTTCCTCCCACGACGACCTCGCGCCCGGCCTCGTTGGTGACGATCTCGTAGCTGCCGGCCGGCAGGATCCAGGTCAGCACCAGCGCGGCGACCATCAGGAAGAACATCAGCACCAGCGTGTCCGGCATGCGGAATCCGCGGGGGGCAGGGGCGTCGTGGCTCATTGGGGATTCCGGCGTGAAAGCGCCGTAGTGTAGCGGTGGCGTTCGCTGCGCGCGAATTGTCGGGTCCGGCGACGATTCGGGATATAATTGCGGGATTTACCCGCCGGAGATGCCGCCATGCGCCTGATCGAAGAAGCCCTGACGTTCGATGATGTCTCGCTGGTGCCGGCCTTCTCCGAGGTCCTGCCCAAGAACGCCGACCTGACGACCCGGATCACCCGCGACCTGCAGATCAACATTCCGCTGATTTCGGCGGCCATGGACACCGTCACCGAGGCGCGGCTGGCCATCACCATGGCCCAGGCCGGCGGTGTGGGCACGATCCACAAGAACATGACGGTCGAAGAGCAGGCCCACCAGGTCCGGGTGGTCAAGAAATACGAGGCCGGGGTCATCAAGGACCCGATCACCGTCGACCCGTACACGACCATCCGCGAGGTCATCGAGATCACCCGCCGCCACAACATCTCCGGCGTGCCGGTGGTCGACGGCGGCGAACTGGTCGGTCTCGTGACCAGCCGCGACATGCGGTTCGAGAAGAAACTCGACGACCCGGTTCGCAACATCATGACCCGCAAGGAAAAGCTGGTCACCGTGCAGGAAGGTGCCAGCCAGGACGAAGTGCTCGAGTTGCTGCACCGCCACCGGATCGAGAAGGTCCTGGTGGTCAATGACCACTTCCAGCTCCGCGGTCTGATCACCGTGAAGGACATCCAGAAGTCGCGCGACTTCCCGAACGCCGCCAAGGACGATTCCGAGCAGCTGCTGGTTGCTGCGGCCGTCGGCGCCGGCGGCGACACCGGCGATCGCGTTCCGGCGCTGGTCGAGGCCGGGGTCGATATCCTGGTCGTCGACACCGCGCACGGCCATTCCAAGGGCGTGCTCGACCGCGTTGCCTGGTGCAAGAAGCACTACCCGCACGTGCAGGTCATCGGCGGCAACGTCTCGACCTCCGACGGTGCCGAGGCGCTGGTCGAGGCCGGCGCCGACGCCGTCAAGATCGGCCAGGGACCGGGTTCGATCTGCACCACGCGGATCGTCGCCGGTGTCGGCGTGCCGCAGGTCAGCGCGGTGGCGGCCGCGGCCGCCGCGATGGCGAAGAAGGGGGTCCCGGTGATTGCCGATGGCGGTATCCGGTTCTCCGGCGACCTGGCCAAGGCGATTGTCGCAGGTGCGTCGGCGGTCATGATCGGCAGCCTGTTCGCCGGTACCGAAGAAGCGCCGGGCGATGTCGAGCTCTACCAGGGCCGCTCGTACAAGAGCTATCGTGGCATGGGCTCGCTGGGCGCGATGCAGCTGGGCTCGTCGGACCGCTATTTTCAGGGCGATACCGAGGCCGAGAAGCTGGTGCCCGAAGGCATCGAAGGCCGCGTACCGTACAAGGGTCCGCTCGGCAGCGTCGTCCACCAGATGCTCGGTGGGCTGCGCTCCTCGATGGGCTACTGCGGTTGCTCCACGATCCAGGAAATGCGCACCAAGCCGCACTTCGTCCGCGTAACCAACGCCGGGGTGACCGAGAGCCATGCCCATGACGTCTCGATCACCAAGGAAGCGCCGAACTACAAGCTGGGTTGAACGGCAAGGACGAGGGCAGAGGGGCGAGAGACGAGTGAACCACCGCCTTCCTCGCGACTTGTACCTGGCCTTTAGCCCCTAGCCTCGGAGTCGCCATGACGCACCACGATATCCACGCCGACCGCATTCTGATCCTCGATTTCGGGTCCCAGTACACGCAGCTGATCGCCCGGCGCATCCGCGAGATCGGGGTGTATTCCGAGATCCTGCCGTTCGACGTCGGCGACGAGGCCATCCGCGACTTCGGCGCCAGCGGCATCGTGCTGTCCGGCGGACCGGAGTCGGTCGGGCTTCACGACAGCCCGCGGATTCCGCAGGCGGTGTTCGATCTCGAGGTCCCGCTGCTGGGCATCTGCTACGGCATGCAGGCCATGGCGGCGCACTATGGCGGCACGGTCGAGCCGTCGGATGAAAAGGAATTCGGCTACGCCGAGGTCGCGCTGGGCGAGACCTGCCGGCTGCTCGACGGCATCGAGGACCGGGTCGATGCAGAGGGAAAGGCCTTTCTCGAGGTCTGGATGAGCCACGGCGACAAGGTCACCCGGCTGCCGGAGGGCTTCTCGACGATCTGCACGACCGGCTCGGCACCGATCGCCGGCATGGGCGACGACGACCGACGCTACTACGGCCTGCAGTTCCACCCCGAGGTGACCCACACCTCGCAGGGCCGGCGCATCCTCGAGCGTTTCGTCCACGAAATCTGCGGCTGCGCGGCCGAATGGACCACCGAGGCGATCATCGAGGACCAGATCCAGCGAGTGCGCGACGAAGTCGGCGACGACACCGTGTTGCTCGGACTGTCCGGCGGTGTGGATTCCTCGGTCGTCGCCGCGCTGCTGCACGAGGCCATCGGCGAACAGTTGCTGTGCATCTTCGTCGACACCGGGCTGTTGCGCTACCGGGAGGGCGACGAGGTCATGGCGACCTTCGCCCAGCACCTCGGCGTGCGCGTCGAGCGGGTCAATGCGCGCGATCAGTTCATGCAGGCGCTGGCCGGCGTGAACGATCCGGAAGAGAAGCGGAAGATCATCGGTCGCGAGTTCATCAAGGTGTTCGATGCGGCCGCGAAGGATCATCGAGAGGCTTCATGGCTGGCACAGGGCACGATCTATCCCGACGTCATCGAGTCGGCGGGCGCGATGACCGGCAAGGCCAAGGTGATCAAGTCGCATCACAACGTCGGCGGCCTGCCGGAGGACATGAACCTCAAGCTGATCGAGCCGCTGCGCGAGCTGTTCAAGGACGAGGTCCGGAAGATCGGCGTCGAACTGGGGTTGCCGGCCGAGCTGGTCATGCGTCACCCGTTCCCGGGGCCCGGCCTGGGCGTGCGGATCCTCGGCGAGGTCCGGCCCGAGTATGTCGAGCCGCTGCAGAAGGCCGATCACATCTTCATTTCCGAGCTGCGCGCCGCGGGCCTCTACGACAAGGTCAGCCAGGCCTTCGCGGTGTTCCTGCCGGTCAAGTCGGTCGGCGTGGTCGGCGATGCGCGTCGCTACGAATACGTCATCGCGCTGCGCGCCGTCGAGACCATCGACTTCATGACCGCGCGCTGGGCCTACCTGGACCACGAATTCCTCGACCACGTATCGCGCCGGATCATCAACGAATGCCACGGCATCTCGCGCGTGGTCTACGACATCTCCGGCAAGCCGCCGGCGACGATCGAATGGGAATGAGGTAACGCCGGCTGCACGCCGGCGTCGTGGTTCATCCGGACCGGCGAACGGCCTGTGCCGGTGCGAGACCACGCGCGAGGTAGGGCGAATCGGTTTCGAGGCCTTTCCGCCGCATCACCGCGACAAGGTGCGTCGGGCTCAGCGTTCCGTCGGCAAAGCCGGCTTCGTCGATTTCATGGAGTCGATCGATCAGGCGCCGGTCGTGGTCCGAATCGACCGAGAAGTTGTGGCCGAAGCCACGATCGATGAATGGATCGACGACGTTGCCGAATGCGATGAACACGTCGAAGCCGAAGCGTTCGACCAGTAGCGGCAGGATATCCTGTGCGCGAATTCCCTCGAAGCTTTCCGAGGCGCAGTCATGGTTGACGAAGTCCAGCTGGAGTTCCTGGAGCTGGTGGTTGTATTTGTAGCGGTCGCCGAGTTCGGCCCAGACTCCGCGCACGATCTTCTCGGCTTCCGGCCATCGTTGGTGGCCGTTTCGGCCGATCATGTCGGAGGTAATGAATCGACCGTGTTCGCCGAGTGACCGCTCGATCGCGCTGAACAGCCCTTCGAGATTCTGTACATGGTGCAGGCACTGGTTGGCAAGGATCGCGTCGTATTGACCTTCCGGGGCCCAGTCGTTGAAATCCCCGTGGATCGGCAGGACCCGTTTGTGCAGGCCGCGTTCCGTGGCCATGGCCCGACCGCGCTCGAGCATGTGGGGGTTGATGTCGATGCACTCGAACGTGAAACGATCGAGGCCGCGCGCCACCAGCTGATCGGCCAGTCCACATTCGACGTCGCAGTTGCCGGCGCCGATGCTGACGAACCGGGGACTGCTCCGCTTCGACGCTGATGCGGCTTCGAGCAGGTACTTGACGAACAGGTCTTCCGGATGCGTCGTGCCGACGCCTTCGAACATCGGACGGATATAGCGGTTCGACCAGTAGTGGAAAATGTCGGGCAATGCGTGGACGTCGACATCATCCAGGTAGTACTCGATCTCGCGTTCGATGCGTCTGGCGTACTCGGTTGCATCGACGTTCACGTCGGCCGGTGACGCCGAGATGTCCGCGGCGAAGTGCTCCGTTGGGGCGCGCTCGCTTCGGGTATCGCGTCGGGTGTGGCGAAACCAGCGTTTGAGCCTTGGAAACATGGCGGGATCGTATTCTCTTGTGCCGGTCGAGCAGCATGATCGGTCGCGCGGCGGGCTGAACACGAGCCCGAGCCGCAGCATGTCGTGCGAGTCTACCAGCGCGCGAATACGATCGGACGACGCTCAGAGTACGTTGAAGATTCCGATCTCCAGCGATTCGCCACTGGCCGGATCCCGAATCGTCAAGCGGTGGGGGCCCGCTTCCAGCGCGGCATAATGCGGTACCCGGGCCGAAACAAGGCCCGTTCGTACCGAAGTTTCCAGCGGCGTTCCATCCAGCACCAGTTCGCTCCCCGGCGGTGCGCAACCGATTCGCACCCAGAACGCAGCGCTGCCATCCGGTTGTTCGTTGAATGCCTGGCCCTTGGGTGCATGGTCCGGCCCCCAGCGCTCGACCTCGCAGAACACCGCCGACGAGGACCCGTCGGCCAGGATGGCTGCCGGGGGACGCGGGCGAACGGTGAGATATCCGACACGCTGCGCGATGTTGCGGGCCGTGTCGACCATCACCAGGGGAACCATGCCGGCGGTCGCGATGATGCGATCCATGTGGTCGGGCTCCAGGCTGGCGGTGACTACACCCGGCTCGAAATGCGTGGCCAGTTCGACGCCATCGAGCATGAGCCGGGTCGAGCCGGGGACCGGCTCGGCCACCCGGATCCAGAAGCCGCCCCGACCGTTGCCGATCGGATTGAAGACCTCGCCCTCGATGGTTTCATCCGGCCCCCAGCGCTCGATCGAAGCAAAGTCTTCGAAACGCAGATTGCCCTGCTGCGCGAGCACCGGGTCGCGCAGGCCCTGGTTCGTCGCCGCTGCAGCCAGCAGCAGGCACTCGGTGCGGGCCAGCTGCCAGCCGGCGATGTCGATGCGGTCGCCGGTACTGAAATCCTGCTCGAGCGCGATCGAGAATGCGTTCTCGAGCGACTGAGCCGAAGTGGCGCGGAGTCGCTCGAGCAACGCGTCCAGCGGTTCGGTTTCACCCACTTCATCGACACAGACCGGACCTACGAACTCGATCCCGTCGAGCCGACCGGCCAGGGACCGCAACGTCTCCAGGGCCTCCGGGTCGTCGGGCCCGACGGCGAGCGAACGGCCGGAGTCGTTGCCGCATCCGGCCAGCAGGCCGAACTGCAGTCCGACGAAGGTCAGCCCAGCGGTTTGGAGAAGATCGCGCCGACGCATGGCTCAGGCTCCCAGACGCTGATCGAGATGCGCAGCCATGCGCACGGCGAGCGCGCAGATGGTCAGCGTCGGATTGGCAAAACCTGCGGCGGGATAGACTGAACTGCCGGCGATATACAGGTTCTCGCGATCCCAGACCCGGCCGTCGGGATCGACCACCCCGTGTTCCGGGGCCGCCGCCATGCGCGTCGTGCCCATATGGTGATAGCCGACGCCGACGTTGTCAGCCAGGGTCGGCGCATTCTGGCGGGTCCACCGGACTCGCGCCCGGTTACGCGCGCTGATTCCGTCCATCCACCGTTCGAACAGCGCGATGACGGGTTCGAACTCCGTGGGCGGGAGATGCCAGTGGAGATGAGGCCGACGCAGACCCAGCCGATCGCGATCCGCGCTCAGGGAGATGCGGCTTTGGCGATGCGCGGTGGGCGCATTGATCATGCTGATCCGGTAGTGCGCGCCGGGGGCATCGCCGCTGGTGCGATTGGTCCAGAACGCAGGCGGAAGAACGTCGTCCGGCGCGGTGGAGGTCACCAGCAGGCAAGAATGCGGTCCTTCGGTCCCCTGAGACGGCGCCATGACCGTCATCAGGTCGTCGCCGGCAATCTGGCCGCGCTCGTACTGGAGTCCGGCATCGGCCAGCATCAGCCCGGGCGTGAATCCGAAATGGTCCATGAACCCGCCGCCGACGAGGTCGGACTGATTGCCGGGAATCCGGTCCTGGTTCAGCAGGAAGCGCGCGTTCTCGACGCCGCCCATCGCGATGACGAACTGACGCGCGCGGAGGGTGCAGGCCGCGCCGTCCAGCGTGACGGCCCGGGCGCTCTGGACCGCGTCTTCGGTCTGTTGCAACTCGACGAGATTCAGATTGACCCGGCAGTCGATGTTGGCGGCTTCGTCCAGCGCCGCACCGTAGCGGGTTCCGAACCGGGTCGGCGGGCTGAAGCGGAACACCTGATGCTCGAACCCGGTTCCCGAAAGGTCGAGCAACCGGGCTCGTCGCTCGAGCCCGATCCGATCGGTGTCGTAGTCCGCGCTTCCGACCTCGCACCAGGCTGCCGCCTTGCGATAGCCCTCGGTCAGTGCATCGGCAGTGATCGGCCAGCCCGGCAGATCGCCTGCCGGTGCATCCGTGAAATCCCGGGGGTCGAAGGGTCGGACCCAACCCCCCCAGTGATTCGTGGTTCCTCCCAGCCAGCGCAAGCGCGAGCCGGTGAGCGGGTAGTCTCGACCGCTGGTGGTGTTGTCGTAGATCGATGTACCGCCGTTCGGTGATTGCTGCCCGCCGCCTTCGATCAGCAGCACTCGCCGTCCTCGCTCGGCCAGTTCGAGCGCCAGCGCGATGCCGGCCGGACCGCCGCCGGCGATGGCAACGTCGGCTTCGAGGACATCGGGCAGGTCGGTCCTGGCGTCTTTGATCATCGGGTTCGGTACTGCAGGGCCAGCGATCCCGAAGTATAGCCAAGCCGTATCGGCGCGCGGGCCGGAACGCCGGTTCGTTCGAATCGGTCGGTACCGGCCTATAATGCGGGGCGTCCACAGCGCGGTCCGAAGTCGTCCGCGGTCCCTGCAGCGGGTCCGGTAAGGAATCGACGCCTGTCCGCCGAGAGACGCTTGTCGACCACCGTCGAGGATCGACCGACATGCCGATGGATGGCATCCCGCAGACGAATTCGAAAGCGAGCGACGAGCGCCATCTCGAAGATCTGCGCTGGATGCGTCGTGCGCTCGATCTCGCGCTGGAGGCCGAATCCGCCGGTGAAGTACCCGTCGGCGCCGTGCTGGTCGATGCCGGCGGGAACGTAATCGGCGAAGGCGCAAACCGCGTCATTATCGACGCCGACCCGACCGCGCATGCCGAGATCGTCGCGCTTCGCGTGGCCGCCGCGTCGTCCGGTAACTACCGACTTCCGGGGACCACGCTGTACGTCACGCTCGAACCCTGTGCCATGTGCGCCGGTGCGCTGGTCCATTCGCGGATCCGGCGGGTGGTGTTCGCCGCCTGGGATCCGCGCGCCGGCGCCGGGGGGTCGGTCTTCCAGGTGCTCGATCATCCGGCGCTGAATCATCGCTGCATCGTCGAACAGGGTCCGCTGGGCGCTGAGGCCGGCGAGCGGCTGCGGGCGTTCTTCCGCGCCCGGCGGGGTTGATCGACACGGGGATTGACGCACGCGGTTCCGGCCCCGAGAATGGCGCCGCCGTTGCCGGACTCTCCTTCGAATTCCAGGCGTCGACTCGATGATCGTTACCCGCCCCGAAGACTTTCTCGACCAGCTCCGAAAGGACTGGCTCACCGATGACTCGCCCGCGGTCCCGCGTGCGGTGTTCCTGGTCGAGCCTGACCAGTTCCGCCTGTCGCGCCAGGCGGCCCGCGACAACCGTTACATGGACCTGACCGTCGGCGTCAACCCATCGCTGGCGCTGGAGCAGCATCGCCGCTTGACCGACGCCATCGCCGGCTGCGGCATTCCGGTGATCCGGTTTCCGGGGCGCGAGGCCAACCCCGACGACCTGTTTCCGAACAACGTGTTCGCGACTATTCCCGGTCGATTCATCGTCGGCGCCATGCGCCACCCCGAGCGCCAGCGCGAGGCCGAGCGGCCCGACATTCGCGCTTTTTTCTCCGACCTGATGGACTACCCGACCGTCGACCTCGGCGCCCGCCGGAATTGTGTGGCCGAACTGACCGGGGCGCTGGTCGTCGACCGTGGGCGCCGGCTGGGCTTCTGCGGCATGACCACGCGGGTCGACGAAGCGGGTTGTCGAGCGATGCACGACGCCTTCGAGCTGGCGCTGACGTTCCGCTTCGATCTCAAGCCCGAGGAGTACCACACTAACGTGGTGATGTCGGTGCTCGCCTCCCGCGTGCTGGTGATCTGCCCGGACGCATTCCTCGATCCGGACGTGCCGGCCGCCATCGCCGAGGCATTTCCGGGCCGGGTGCTGGAGCTGAGCCGAGAGGAGAAGGAGGCCTTCGCCGGCAACTGCCTGGCCGTGAACCTCGACGACCTGTTCATCAGCGCAACGGGTTGGCGGGCGCTTGCGGCGGAAAAACGCACCCGGCTGCAGGACTGGGGCTTCCGGGTGCACGCCGTGGCGCTCGACGAAATCGAGAAGGCCGGGGGCTCGCTGCGCTGCTGCATCGCCGAAATCTTCTGAATTTCGGCTCGGATTGACGTGGTTTCGTCACGAAACGCGTTTATAAGGTTGGGACACTAGAGCGGTGCTTGCTCCGGAGGTCGAGATGTTCGTGGCCGAACAGTGATCGTGATCACGACATTCGTTCGGTTTCCGGCGCAAATCGGGGATTGGAAACCCGACAGGAATGCTGCTACTATCGCGCTTGGCGGTCTGTAGAACGACCCCGGCGGGGAGTGTGCAAGATACCGAGGGCCCAAGGTGCGACCCGCTGCACGAAAACACCGTTGTTGCAACATATTGAAATCGATGACATTCAGGAGTTGGTTCTCATGAGAAACACGAATTCGAAATCCATCCTCGGACGCACGGCCGCTGCGGGCGCTTTGCTGCTGGGCGCAGCATTCGCCGGCCAGGCCGCGATGGCTTGCACGCTCGACAACTGGAGCAGCAACACCGGGGCGGTCGCCCCGGGCGATCCGCTCAACGACAGCGTTGCCCGTTATGCCGGTCTCTGTGGCATGGAAGTCACCGGCGCCGGCTATGTCCAGGACGACAACCCGGGCGGCATCGACCGCATCGTGGCTCGGACCTATTTCTGGGCCGGCAACAGCGACCTGGCTGAAGTCTATGCCGGGTACGGCGACGCCACGGGCGGCAGCGAACGCTTCAACGTCACCGTCGATGCTTCCGGCACCGTCACGCTGACCGACACTGCAACCGGCCAGTCCGTGTCGCAGTCGGGCAACAGCGGCGCATGGAACTCGATCGAAATCGATTGGGCCCAGGGCGCCGGCACCGGCGTGATCTCGCTGTCGGTCAACGGCGCGACCGAGACCGAGAACACCACGCTGAGCAACGCAGGTGCACAACTTCAGTCGGTTCGTCTCGGAAATCTCAACACGCATGGCGGCACGACCTACTTCGATGCCTACGAGTCGCGCCGCAGCACCGCAGTGGGTCGGCTCTGCAATTGCAATGTGAACGGAGACGCGGGTGGCGTCGTGAATGTTCAGGACGTGATCCAGATTGTTACCGAAGCTGGTGGTGGAACTCTGGCGACCGGAACCCCGGATTGTAGTCAGGACGGTGCGATCAACATCCAGGACGTGATCCAGATCGTAACGCTCGCGGGCACGACCGGTGCCTGTCAGGTAACCCAGTAATCACTCCCTGTCTGAAGGAGAATCGAATCATGCGTATCAATCAAGGATTTGCGATCGCGGCGGCCATGTTGTTGGCCTCTGCGGCGGCTAACGCCGAAAAAGGAAACGTCTCGGGCAGCGATCTGTGGATCCAGCCCAACGGGAACAGCTACACCGTGGAATACGTGTCGAACGGCCAAGTTGTCGGCCTGCAGTTCGACGTCAAGGGGATCAAGGTGGCCGAAGGCCAGTTCCAGTGCGGCACGAGCGTCGCGGAGACGCACATCGCGAACTGCACGATCAACGAGAAGGGCAACCTCCGGGTGATCGTGTTCTCGATGGAAAATGCGCCGCTTCCGGACGGCACGCTGGTGACCATTTCGGCACCTGAGCGTGACCAGGCCAAGCGTATGGAATTGCGCCAGGCGGCGGCTGCTGTCGCGCCGACCGCGCAGTTGGCTGGTGTCGTACTTTCTGACGTGCAGGGTGTGGACATCACGCCAGCCCACCTCAAATAACTAGAACACCGATCTCAATCCAGGAGTGAGACTACCCATGATTTACAAGAAACTTCTTCCGGCAAGCATCGCCGGGGCCGCTCTGCTGGCCTCGGCTAGCGCCTTCGCCGACATAAGCATTACAGTTAACAGCGCTTCGGGTGCTGTTGGCGGAACTGTCGTGGTGACCTACGACTATTCTGCGCTGGATGCCGATAACGTCGGCGGCTTTCAGTTTGACATCACCTATGATCCAGCCTCACTGACGCCGACCGATGTGTCGACCTGCGGCAACAATATCCCGGCAAGCCATTCGTCATCGTGTACCGAACCGGGCGGGGCAGGAAACGGCACCATCAGGACCCTGATCGCCGACCTGGCCTTTCCCATCGATGAAATCACGCCGTTCAATATTGCTCCGATGGGCCAGTGGACGTTCCAGATCGACCAGCCGGGAACGCATACCCTGACCTTCACGAACGCGTCGGGGTCAGATCTGGGCGGTGGCACCGTGGCCATTGGAGGAACGAATGGCCAGATCACCGGCTCGATCACCGGCGACGCGGGCTATGCCTCGACGCCGCCGTCGGGTTCGCCGGCCATCAACGTCGGCGCAGCGCTTGTCGGTGAAACCGCCGATGATTCTGCGGCCGACATCACGGTCTCCGAAATCGGCGATCAGACGCTGGAAATTACCGCCACGCCGCTGACCGGCGCCAATGCCGGTGACTTCACCGTGGTTACAGCCCCCTTCACGATCGCTGATGGTGGCGCCGATGTTCCCGTCGACCTGACCTGTACGCCGGGCGCACGAGGTGCGCGTACGGCTGCCGTCGAGCTGACCAACAACTCGATCAACGAGCCGAATCCTGTGTACGCCATCAGCTGTGCGGGCCTGGCTCCCGACGTGACCACGTCGACCGCCTCTCTCACGCTGAACGGTCTGACCACCGACCCAGCCGACCCGAGCGACACCGTGACCGTGTCCAATGCCGGTGATCCGTTCAGCGCTCCAGCAGACGTCACGCCGACCCTCGGCGGTGCGAATCCCGGTACGTTCACTGTCACACCGGCAGGCGCCACGACCATTGCCACCGGCGGCAACCAGGTCTACACCGTTTCCTGTGATCGGACCACCGCGGGCAACTTCTCGGCCACGATCGATTTCGATTCGACCGACGCCAACGGCGGCAACGCGGACACCGACAGCGTCACCGTGACCTGCGAAATCCTGGACGAGTTCCCGACCTACACCTCGGATCCGGCGGTCGGCTCGACGCTGGCGTTCGGCACCGTGACCAACGGCACGCCCTCGACCCCGATCCCGATCGACGTCTACAACACGGGTAATGGTTCCGGCACGGCGTCCGAGCTGACGATCGGCCCGGCCAACATCACCGGTGGTGACGCCGCGGCCTTTGCCGTGACGATCAACAACACCGGCCCGTACCCGGTCGTGGGTGCGCCGGATGGCGGCGCCGACATCGAAGTGACCTGCACGCCGCCGGCCGCCGCCGGTGCGCTGTCCGCCACGCTGGAAGTCACCAACAACGACACCGCGTCGCCCGTGACGTACCCGCTGACCTGTTCGGGCCAGACCGACGCCGTGTTCGGATCGAACCCGGCCGACGGCGGCACGCTGAACCTCGGTGTCGTTCCGCCGGCCACGATCACGCCGCCGGGCGATCTCGTGTTCTCGAACGCGGGTTCGGTCGACAGCTACGACGTGGCGTGCACCGTGACCGATCCGGACGGCGTGTTCACCTTCACGCCGGACCCGATCGACTTCACGGTCGCTGCCGATGGTTCGGCCTCGGCATCGTTCCAGTGCTCGCCGACCGCTCCGGGTATCTTCCAGGCCGACGTGGCCTGCACCATCACCGGCGCCGACGTGACCGAAGCCAATTACTTCGTCACCTGCCAGGGCCAGCCGCTCGTGATCCCGACGCTGGATCGCTGGGGTCTGCTCCTGATGGCCCTTGCGCTGCTCGCCCTGGGCGGGTTGGCCGGCCGTCGCATGATGGCGTAAGCAACGACTTCGGCGTCTGACGCCGACGTTCGAAAAAGGCCGCCCCCGGGGCGGCCTTTTTCGTTATCGGGGGTGGCTGCAGGTCCCTCCATGGTTCAGCACGGATTCAGACGTGCCGTCTAGAATGGCGTCATGATGAAGCCGTTTTTCAAATCGATTCTCGTTTCCGGTCTGATGGCCTTCACCCTGCTGGCCGGGCCTGTCGTGTTGCCGGGTGGCGAGGTGCGTGCAGACAGCCTGCGCGAAGTCGCCGAGCGAGTTGCCCGGCAGAACGATGCACGCGTGGTGTCGGCCCGCGTCATCGAGCGCAACGGGCGGCGCTTCTACGAAATCCGCATCATGACCCGTGACGGCGTGGTCAAGACTGTCCGGGTACCGGCCGACGATCGACTCGGGAGGGCTGGCGGATGAGGCTGCTGTTGATCGAAGACGAGACCGCGCTGCGTGAAACGCTGGCCGACCGGCTGAAACGGGAAGGCTTCGTCGTCGATGCCTGCGGCGAAGGGATCGAGGGTGCCTACATGGCGCTGGAATACCCGATCGACCTTGCAATCGTCGACCTGGGGCTGCCCGGGAAGTCGGGCCTCGACGTGGTCAAGGAACTGAGGCGCGCCGACAAGCGCTACCCGGTGCTGATCCTGACCGCACGCGATCACTGGGAGGACAAGGTCGAGGCGCTCGAAAACGGCGCCGATGATTATCTCACCAAGCCGTTCCGAACCGAGGAGCTGCTGGCCCGGGTCAACGCTTTGCTGCGGCGCGCCGGCGGCCACGCCAGTTCCGACGTGACCTTCGGACCGCTCCAGGTGCAGTTGAATTCGCAGAAGGTCATGCTGAACGGCGAACCGCTGGACCTGACGCAGTTCGAGTACAAGCTGCTGGCATACTTCGTGCTGCACCCCGACCAGGTGCTTTCCAAACTGCAGCTCAACGAGCACTTGTACGAGGACGACGCCGATCCGGAATCCAACGTGATCGAAGTGATTCTCGGCCGGCTGCGCCGGAAGCTCGATCCAGACGGCCGCTGGAAACCGATCCAGACCCTGCGCGGGCGGGGATACCGCTTCAGCCCGGACGCCTGACGCGGCCGATGACCGAGCCCGGCCCGCACGGTTCGACCCGGCCCCTTGCGGCGGCGCACGATCCGGACCGGCCGGACCGGGCGCCTTCGCTGTTCGTCCGGCTTTCGATTTCGGCCCTGCTTGTGCTGCTGGTCGCCCTGGGCCTGATCGGCCTGGCCGTTCAGCAGGCCTACCGCAGCGCCGCGGAGCTGGCACTCCAGGAGCGCCTCGAGGCGGCCGCCTTCCAGGTGCTGGCCGGTATGGACGTCGACGCCGACGGCCGGCTGGTGCCGCCGTCGAACCTCGGGGATTCCCTGCTGACCCAACCCGCCTCCGGGCTGTATGCCGGACTGCGTCTGCAAGCGGCCGCCAGAGCGTCCGACTCGGCGCAGACCTGGCGTTCGCCGTCGTTGCTCGGGATCGACCTGGAGCCATCCAGCCAGCCGATCGAACGCGGCTCCAGCCGCTTTCTGCCGGCCGGTTCCGGGCGCTATCATCGCGGCCAGATCGGGCTGGGCTGGGAGTTGTCGGACGGCCGCATCCTCGACCTTGTCGTCTGGTCGGCCGAAGATCGTAGGCGCATGGACGAAACGCTGTCGCGGTTCCGGACCGTGCTCTGGCGCTGGCTCGCACTGGCCGGCCTGGTGCTGCTGGTTGCGCTCATCGTTCTGCTGGTCCAGCCGCTGCTTGTGCTGCGCCGCGTGGCCGGCGAGGTGGCGGACGTCGAGGCCGGCCGCGCCGATCGGCTGCGCGGCCGCTATCCGCGCGAACTCGAGCCGTTGACGGCCAACCTCAACGCCCTGCTGGACACCGAACGCACCAACGTGGAACAGTACCGTCGCGCACTGGGCGACCTGGCCCACTCGCTGAAGACTCCGCTGGCCGTGATCGGTACGCAGCTGGACGACGACACCGTCGATCTGCAGTCGCTGCGCGAAACGGTCGAGCAGATGCGGGTGCGGGTGCGTGACGAACTCGATCGGGCGCTGCGCTCCGGGCGCCGGACGATGCGTGCGCTGGTCGGTGTGCGCCCGGTCCTGGCCCGCGCGATCCGGACCCTCGGCAAGCTGTATCACGATGTCGAATTCGAGCTCGACGTGGCCGAGGGCCTGGCCGCCAATGTCGAGGCGCGCGACCTGCTCGAACTGGTCGGCAACCTGGCCGAGAACGCCGCCAAGTACGGCGCGCGCCGCGTGCGCGTGGAGGCGCGGCAGGGCACCGCGAGCCTGCGGCGTCGAGGGCTGCAGATCTGCGTCGAGGACGATGGGCCGGGCATGGACAGCGCCGAGTTCGAGCGCATGCTGCAGCGCGGGGTGCGCGGCGATCAGCGCGATCGCGAACAGGTCGACGGGCAGGGCCTGGGGCTGGCCATCGTCGAGCGGATCGTGTCCGGGTATGATGGCCGCGTCAGCGCGGACCGGTCTCCGCTGGGCGGCCTGCGCGTGACCCTCGACCTTCCGCCCGAAGCACGAACGTCCACCGGCAAGGATCCCGAATGAGCGACAACCACGAGGCCATCGACCGCATCCTCGAGGTCATGGACCGCCTGCGCGACCCCGAATCCGGCTGTCCCTGGGATCTGCAGCAGGATTTCCGCAGCATCGCGCCCTACACTGTCGAGGAAGCGCACGAAGTGGCCGATGCCATCGAGCGCGGCGACCTGGACCATGTCCGCGACGAACTCGGCGACCTGCTGTTCCAGGTCGTGTTCCATGCGCGCCTGGGGCGCGAGGCCGGCGCGTTCGACTTCGCCGGCGTGGCGAATGGCATCGCCGACAAGTTGATCCGGCGGCATCCGCACGTGTTCTCCGATGCCCCGCCGATGGACGCCGAGGCGCAGACCGCGAGCTGGGAAGCGATCAAGGAGCAGGAGCGCGCCGCGGACGGCGCGAAGAGCGCGCTCGACGGCGTGTCCGGCGGTCTGCCGCCGCTGCGGCGCGCGGTCAAGCTGCAGAAGCGGGCCGGCCGGGTCGGGTTCGACTGGCCGGATTCCGCGCCGGTGCTGGCCAAGATCCGCGAGGAGCTCGACGAACTGGAGGCCGAGCTCGATCCGGGCGACCGCGATCGACTCGAAGACGAGCTCGGCGACGTGCTGTTCGCGGTGACGAACCTGGCCCGCAAGCTGGATCTCGATCCCGACAGCGCGCTGCGCCGGACCAACCACAAGTTCGAACGCCGCTTCCGTGCGATGGAGGCCGCGGCCGAAGCCGAGGGCCGCCCGCTGATCGAGCGCACGCTCGATGAACAGGAGGTGGTCTATCAGCGCGTCAAGGCCGAAACCGGATGAGCGCGTCCTGCTTCCGCCCTCGGCGCCTGCCTGCTATACTTCGGCGCTTCGTTCGGACGGGCCGTTAGCTCAAGTGGTAGAGCACCGGGCTTTTAACCCGTTGGTTGAAGGTTCGAGTCCTTCACGGCCCACCAATTCGCCGAACGCCGCTCGCATCGCATCGCACGACCTCGATCCGCCGTCCCGACCGGTGCGCTCGTCACAGACCGGGGTGCATCCACGTCTTGCCGAGCGGGTCGGGCGGCATCGCTCGCGGACCTGGCAGGCTCCCGTGCATGCCGGCAGTCGGGCCGAGTTTGAGGCGTTCCGCGAATGGCGCGACCGGTCGCGGCCTCTGGTGCTGGATTCCGGCTGCGGAACCGGCGCGTCGACTGTCGAACTCGGCCATCGCCACCCCGGTGCCCAGGTGCTCGGGATCGATCGCTCGGCGCATCGCCTGGCCCGGGCGCCGGCCTTCGGTCCGGACCGGCTGTGCATCCGGGCCCGGCTCGAGGACGCCTGGCGCCTGCTCGCCGCCGACGGCGACCGCCCGGTCCGCCACTACCTGTTGTATCCCAATCCCTGGCCGAAGCCCGGTCACATCGCACGGCGCTGGCCGGCCCACCCGGTGTTCCCGGTGGTGCTGGCGCTCGGGGGCGTCCTCACCGTGCGCTCGAACTGGCGCATCTATCTCGAGGAATGTGCCGTCGCCCTCGGCCTGTATGGCCGGCGTCCGCCGCCGGTGGTATCGTTCGAGGCCGACGCGCCGCTGACGCCGTTCGAGCGAAAGTACGCGGCCAGCGGCCATATCCTGTACGACCTGACGCTGGACCTTGACCTGACTGACTGGAGAACCTCCGATGCACACGCGTAATTCCGATTCCGTACGGATGCCGTTCCGCGCCGCTGGCGCACTGCTGGCCGCACTGATGATGGCCGCGCCGGTCGTCGCCGACGATCGTCTGCAGGCCGTGGTCGACGCCGAGGCGCGACCGGCCGCGGAAAAGGCACGAGACGCATCCCGGCATCCATACGAGACCCTGACGTTCTTCGGCATCCAGCCGGACATGACCGTCGTCGAGCTCGCGCCCAGCGGCGGCTGGTACACCGAGATCCTCGCGCCGTACCTGGCCGACCAGGGGCAGTACGTGGCCGGACATTTCGACCTGAGCATCGACGACCCGCCCAGCTACTACGAGCCGGCCATGGCCGCCTGGCGCGCGCGCATTGCCGATACCGAGCGCTACGGCGAGCCGATGGTGATGCCGTTCCACCCGCCGAAGTCCACCGACCTCGGTCCGCCCGGTTCGGCCGACATGGTGCTGTCGTTCCGCAGCGTTCACGGCTGGAAGCGCGACGGTGTGTTCGACGACGTGCTGCAGGCCGCGCGCTCCGTGCTCAAGCCGGGCGGCACCTTCGGGATCGTCGGCCACCGCCTGCCCGAGGACGGTGACGACGATCGCTTCACCGGCTACGTGAAGTCCAGCTGGATCGTCGCGCGCGCCGAGGCCAACGGCTTCCGGCTGGTCGACGCCAGCGAGGTCAACGCGAACCCGGCCGATACCGCTGATCATCCCAACGGCGTCTGGACCCTGCCTCCGTCGCTGAACGTGCCCGAGGGCGAAGACCCGAGCGGCTACGAGGCGATCGGCGAGAGCGATCGATTCACGCTGAAGTTCGCCAGGCGCTGAGTCCGGCGCAGGCGCGCATCAGTACCCCCGGACGCGGTCGACCGCATCCGGGGGTGGTTCGCCGCGCTGGATGCAGCGCCATTGCACAAGCGCCAGCTCTGCCGCCTCGCGCGGGTCGGTCAGCGCGGCGACGTGGGGCGTCACCACGACCCCGGGATGGCGTCGGAACGGGTGGGCGTCCGGCAGCGGTTCGGTCTCGAAGACGTCCAGCACCGCGCGTCCGGGACGGCCCGCCTCGAGCGCGTCCAGCAGGTCCTGCTCGACGACGTGGGCGCCGCGGCCGACGTTGATCAGCAGCGAATCTGCCGGCATCGCGGCCAGCAACTCTCGATCGATGATGCCTTGCGTGGACGGCGTCAGCGGGAGCAGGTTGATCAGCACGTTCGAACGGCCGGCCAGTCGATGCAGACCGGCGCTGCCGTGCTCGACGGCCAGTCCGTCCGGCGCCTGGCCGGATCGATTCCACCCCGCCACATCCAGATCCAGCCCCCGGAACCCATGCGCAGCCGCGCGGCCCATCCGGCCCAGGCCGAGCAGCCCGACCCGGGGCGGCGCGCGCGGCGGCAGCGGCCGCCACGCCGTGGCGTGGCGCTGCTCGTCGAGCCGCTTCCACCAGTCCACGGTCATCGCGACGAGGTAGGCGGCCAGGTCGGTCGCCAGCCGTGGCCCGGCCAGCCGAGTGACCGGGACGGTCTCGGGCAGGTCGGGGCGATCGACCAGGGTGTCGACACCGGCGCCGAGGGATGCCACCGCGCGCAGCGCCGGCAGGCCCTGGAACGCGCCGGCCGGCGCGTTCCATGCCAGCACGTATCGAATGTCGTGCGCCGCGCCGATCGCTGGCCAGCAGCGCAGGTCCAGGTCCGGCGCCAGCCGCCGCAGTTCGGTTTCCAGTTCAGCGGTATCGCGACCCGGTGCAATGATCAGAAACGTCATCCAGACGATCTCCTGCAGTTCCCCGCGCCACTGTACCGGGCTGCGGTCGCTGGATGACGGTTACGTGACCGGGGGCTGAGGGCGCGGACAGCCCCGGAACCGGGCGGGTAGAATACGCGGCAGCTCCGCGTCCCCGAGGACACAGCCATGACACGTACCGCCATCGAAACGGTGGTCTTTCCCGTGGCCGGGCTCGGCACCCGGTTTCTGCCGGCCACCAAGGCCAGCCCGAAGGAAATGCTGCCGATCGTCGACAAGCCGTTGATCCAGTACGCGGTGGAAGAGGCGATCGCGGCCGGCGCGCGGCGACTGGTCTTCGTGACCGGACGCACCAAGCGTGCGCTGGAAGATCATTTCGACATGGCCTACGAGCTGGAGACCGAACTGGCCCAGCGCGGCAAGCAGGAACTGCTCGACCGGGTCCAGGCGGTCTTGCCGGAGGGCGTCCACTGCGTCTACGTCCGTCAGCGCGAAGCGCTGGGGCTCGGCCACGCGGTGCTCTGCGCGCGCCCGCTGGTCGGCGACCAGCCGTTCGGCGTGATCCTGGCCGACGACCTGATCGAGGCCGGTGATCGCCCGGTCATGATGCAGCTGGCCGAGCGCTTCGGTACGACCGGTCGGTCGGTGATCAGCGTGGAGGCCGTCGAGCCCTCGCGGACTGAGCACTACGGCGTGGTCGACATCGGCCGCGATTCCAGCGACCGCTTCAACGCCTTGCGCGGCATCGTCGAAAAGCCGTCACCGGCCGACGCACCTTCGAATCTCGCCGTGGTCGGTCGCTATATCCTGACCCCGCGCATCTTCCAGCTGCTCGAGACCACCGCGCCGGACCACCGCGGAGAAATCCAGTTGACTGACGCGATCGCTTCGCTGATCGACGAGCAGGGCGTCGACTGCCTCGAGTTCGAAGGCACGCATTACGACTGCGGCAGCAAGCTCGGTTATCTCCAGGCCACCGTCGACTACGCGCTGAACCATCCCGAGCTGGGCGCCGACTTCGCCGCCTTCCTGCATGACCGGAAGGTCGGCGCATGACCATCCGCGACGACCACCGGCTGACCCATCTCGAGGCACTCGAGGCGGAGTCCATCCATATCATCCGCGAGGTCGCTGCAACGGCGCAGCGACCGGTAATGCTGTATTCCATCGGCAAGGACTCCGCGGTGATGCTGCACCTGGCGCGCAAGGCCTTCGCGCCCGGGCAGCTGCCGTTTCCGCTGCTGAACATCGATACGACCTGGAAGTTCCAGGAGGTCTACGCGTTCCGCGACCGGGTAGCCGCCGAGGACGACATCGACCTGATCACCCATCGCAACGTCGAAGGCCTGGAGCAGGGCATCAACCCGATCGAGCACAGCCCGGGCGTGCATACCGACGTGCTCAAGACCCAGGCGCTGAAGCAGGCCCTGTCGAAGTACAGGGTCGACGCCGCGTTCGGCGGCGCACGCCGCGACGAGGAACGCTCGCGGGCCAAGGAGCGGGTTTTTTCGTTCCGCGACCGGCACCATCGCTGGGACCCGAAGAACCAGCGGCCGGAGCTCTGGAGTCTGTACAACGGACGAGTTGCCGACGGCGAGAGCATCCGCGTGTTTCCGCTGTCGAACTGGACCGAACTGGACGTCTGGCAGTACATCCACCTCGAGAGTATCCCGGTGCCGTCGCTGTACTTCGCCGACGAGCGGCCTGTGGTCGATCGCAACGGCATGCTGGTCGTGGTCGACGACGACCGCCTGCCGCTGGAGCCTGGCGAGACGCCGCGGATGGAGCAGGTCCGCTTCCGCACGCTGGGCTGCTACCCACTGACCGGTGCGATCCGTTCCGAAGCCACCACGCTGCCGGAGATCATTCACGAGATGCTGATCGCGCGTTCGTCCGAGCGGCAGGGCCGCGCCATCGATCATGACGCCGCCTCTTCGATGGAGCAGAAGAAGCAGCAGGGGTACTTCTGATATGACCGAGTTCGACATCCACGAGTACCTCGAGCAGCATCGCGGCAAGGACCTGCTGCGCTTCATTACCTGTGGTTCGGTCGACGACGGAAAATCGACCCTGATCGGCCGGCTGCTGTTCGACACCCAGCAGGTGTTCGAGGACCAGCTGGCCGCCGTCGAGCGGGATTCGCGCAAGTACGGCACCACCGGCGAGGCGCCCGACCTGGCGCTGCTGGTCGACGGCCTGCAGGCCGAGCGCGAGCAGGGCATCACCATCGACGTGGCCTACCGCTACTTCACCACCGAGTCGCGCAAGTTCATCATCGCCGACACCCCGGGCCACGAGCAGTACACCCGCAACATGGTCACCGGCGCCTCGACCGCGCGCGCGGCCGTCGTGCTGGTCGATGCCACGCGCGGCATGCAGGTGCAGACCCGCCGGCACAGCTACCTGGTTCACCTGCTCGGTATCGAACACGTGCTGGTCGCAGTCAACAAGATGGACGCCGTCGGTCATGACCGCGCGACGTTCGAATCCATCGCAGGCGACTACGACGAGTTCGCCCGCCAGCTCGGCATCGAACATGCTCGCTGCGTCCCGGTCAGTGCCCTGACCGGCGCCAACGTGACCCGCGCGTCGGAGTCGATGGACTGGTACGACGGGCCGTCGGTGCTCGAGTGGCTGGAATCGGTGCCACCGGCCGGCGGCGAAGAGGCCGAGCGGCCGATGCGCTTCCCGGTCCAGTACGTCAACCGGCCGCGGTCGGATTTCCGCGGATTCTGCGGCCTGCTCACGAGCGGAACCGTGGCCCCGGGCGACCCGGTCGTGGTGCTGCCTTCGGGTCGGCGCACCGAGGTGGCCGAGGTGCTGCTCCACGGCGGTGCGATCGATCGCGGCGTGGCCGGACAGTCGCTGACGCTGACCCTGGCCGACGAGGTCGACGTCAGCCGCGGCGACATGCTGGTCCACGCCGAGCAACTGCCGCGGGTCGGCGACTGCTTCGACGCGCGCGTGGTCTGGATGCACGATCGACCGATGTTGCCCGGTCGCCAGTACGACCTGAAGCTGGCGGCGACCGAGGTGCCGGCCACCCCGGAAGCGATCCATCACCGCATCGACGTCAACACGCTGGAGCACCAGCCGGCCGAGCAGCTGGCGTTGAACGAGATCGGCCACTGCCGGATCCGCGCCGGCCGTGCGCTGGCCTTCGATGCCTATCTCTCGCAGCCCGGCAGCGGGGCGTTCATCCTGGTCGATCGGGTCAGCAACCTGACCGTCGGCGCCGGCATGATCGTGCGCCCGGTCACCGATGCGCTGACCGACAAGTCCGAGAACGTGACCTGGCACCGCCAGACCGTGGACAAGCGCTCGCGCGCGGCCCAGAAAGCGCAGCGACCGGCGGTGCTCTGGTTCACGGGTCTGTCCGGCGCCGGCAAGTCGACGGTGGCCAATGCGCTCGAGCAGGCGCTGTTCCAGCGCGGTCATCACAGCTACCTGCTCGACGGCGACAACGTGCGCCACGGCCTGAACCGCGACCTGGGCTTTACCGACGAGGACCGGGTCGAGAACATCCGCCGGATCGGCGAGGTCGCACGGCTGATGGCCGACGCCGGGCTGGTCGTGCTTTCGGCGTTCATCTCGCCGTTCCGCGCCGATCGGGCGCTGGTCCGCGAGCTGATGGAGGACGGCGAGTTCATCGAGATCCACGTCGACGCGCCGCTGGAAGTCTGCGAATCGCGCGATCCGAAGGGCCTGTACGCCAAGGCCCGGGCCGGCGTGATCCGGAACTTCACCGGCATCGATTCCCCGTACGAGGCGCCCGAAGACCCCGAGATCGTCGTCAATACGGCCGAACTCAGCGCCGACGAGTGCGTCGAAGAACTGCTGGCCTATCTGAAACGCCGCGGCATCCTGATCGGGTGACCGGCGGTCCGGCCGGCCGCTTTCTTTCCTGCTGGAGCCCGAGGTTCATGGCGCGAGGTACCGAAGCAGTCATCGATGTTCCCGCGCTGGCCCGCAACCTGGCCCGTGTCCGGGACTGGGCCGGCGACGCGCGCGTGATGGCCGTGGTCAAGGCCGACGCCTACGGCCACGGCCTGGAGCGCTGCCTGCCGGCGCTGGCCGAGGCCGACCTGCTGGCCGTGGCCACGCTCGACGAGGCGCGCGCGATCCGCACGCTGGATTCGCGCATTCCGGTGCTGCTGCTCGAGGGGGTGATGTCGGCCGATGAACTGCCGGTGGTCGATGAACTAGCGCTGGAGATGGTCGTCCATTCGCCGGAGCAACTGGACTGGATCGAAGCCGACGGCGGCTCGCCGGGACCGCGGGTCTGGCTGAAACTCGACAGTGGGATGCATCGGCTCGGTTTCGCGCTGCAGTCGGCCGGCGAAATCCATGCCCGGCTGAACGCCTTGCCCGGCGTCGAGGCGGTCGTTCTGATGACGCATTTCGCCTGCGCTGACGAGCCGGACGACACCATGACCGAGCGGCAGCTCGCCGCGTTCGACGCCGCAGTGAAAGGGCTCGACGGGCCGCACTGCCTGGCCAACAGCGCCGCGCTGCTGAACCAGCCCGATGCGCGGCGCGACTGGGTGCGGGCCGGGCTGCTGCCCTACGGCGTGTCGCCGCTGGCCGACCGCGACGGTCCCGCCCTCGGGCTCGAGCCCGTCATGACGCTGGAATCCAGGCTGATTGCCGTGCGCGACGTGCCGGCCGGCGATGCCGTCGGCTACGGTGCACGCTACTGCGCCGCCCGCGACGTTCGGATCGGCGTCGCCGCGATCGGCTACGGCGACGGCTATCCGCGGAACCTGCCGGACGGCACGCCGATGCTGGTCAACGGGCAGCGGCAAGGCCTGGCCGGCCGGGTCTCGATGGACATGGCCACCGTCGATCTCGACGGCCAGCCCCGGGCCGCGGTCGGTGACCCGGTCGTGCTGTGGGGGCGCGGCTTGCCGGTCGAAGAGGTTGCACGAGCCGCCGAAACCATTCCCTACGAGCTGGTCTGCCGGGTCACCCGGCGGGTGCGCTACCGCGAGATTCCATACTTGCGCAATGCCGCCCGCAGCTGATCGTAGGTCAGACCCAGTCGTTCGGCGGTGCGTTTCTGGTGATGGCCGCACTCGGCCAGCGCCTGCTCGATCCAGCGCTGCTCCTGCTCGGCCAGCCAGCCCTTCAGGTCGGCGGGCGGCCTCGTGGTCGACTCGGGCCCGGTGTCGGACGCCGGCCGCCACGGCGACTGGAACGGATCGAACTGGAGCTCGTCGAGCGGCGCTTCGGCGGAATCCAGCTGGTAGACGGCGCGCTCGATGACGTTCTTCAGTTCACGCACATTGCCCGGCCACGGCCAGTGCAGCAACTGCTCCAGGGCGGTTCCGGAAAAGCCGGCGAACAGCTCCCGGCCCAGCTCCCGGCTCATCCGCATGGCGAAATGCTCGGCCAGCGGCAGGATGTCGTCGCGGCGTTCGCGCAGCGGCGGCAGCGTGATCACGTCGAACGACAGGCGATCGAGCAGGTCGGCGCGGAATCGCCCCGCGGCGGCCAGTGCCGGCAGGTCCTCGTTGGTCGCGCCGATCACGCGCACGTCGATGCTCCGGGTCTCGGAGCTGCCGAGGCGCTCGAATTCACCGTATTCGATGACCCGCAGGATCTTTTCCTGCACCGCCTGGGCGGTCGTGGCCAGCTCGTCGAGTACCAGCGTTCCGCCGTCGGCCTGCTCGAAGCGGCCGATCCGGGTGCGCGCCGCGTCGGTGAAGGCGCCGGCCTCGTGGCCGAACAGCTCGGACTCGAGCAGCGAAGGGCTGATGGCCGCGCAGTTGAGCTTGACCAGCGGCTGATCCCAGCGCGGCGACAGGAAGTGGACCCGCTCGGCGATCAGCTCCTTGCCGGTGCCGCGCTCGCCGACGATCAGCAACGGGCGATCGAGCTGCGCGGCCCGGGACGCGCGCTCAAGCACCGACAGGAATGCGCCGGATTCGCCGATCAGGGGTTGCTCTTCGCGCTGCACGCCGCGGCTGCTCCGGAACAAGGATGCCGTCATTGTACGGCGGGCCGGACCGCTGCCCCGCGGCCGCTTCTGCGAGAATACCCGAATGGCAAAGATCAAGACCCTGTATGTGTGCGGCGAATGCGGCGCAAGTCAGCCCAAGTGGTCCGGGCAATGTGCGGACTGCGGGGCCTGGAACAGCCTAGAGGAAAGCGCGCCGCCCGCTGCCGGTGGGCCGCGCCAGCGCAGCCAGAGCTGGACCGGCGAAGCTTCCGCCGAGGTCGTCCGGCTCGGCGCCGTGCAGGCCGAAGACACACCGCGTTTCTCGTCGGGGCTGACTGAACTCGACCGGGTGCTCGGTGGCGGTCTCGTGCCCGGCTCGGTGATCCTGATCGGCGGGGATCCGGGCATCGGCAAGTCGACGCTGCTGCTCCAGGCCCAGTCGGCCGTGGCCGAACGCCTGAAATCGCTGTACGTGACCGGCGAGGAATCCGCGGCCCAGGTGGCAATGCGCGCGCGCCGGCTCGGGCTGGACCCGGACCGGCTCGAGTGCCTGACCGAGACCCGCCTGGAGACCATCCTGGCGACTGCGGCTGCCAACCGTCCGCAGTTCCTGGTCGTCGACTCGATCCAGACCCTGTGGAGCGATGCGCTGCAGTCGGCGCCGGGTGCAGTCGCCCAGGTGCGCGAATGCGCATCGCGACTGGTCCAGTTCGCCAAGCAGACCGGCTGCAGTGTGGTGTTGGTCGGTCACGTCACCAAGGAAGGGGCGCTGGCCGGACCGCGGGTTCTCGAACACATGGTCGACGGCGTGCTGTACTTCGAATCCGATTCCGGCAGCCGGTTCCGGCTGATCCGGTCGGTCAAGAACCGGTTCGGCGCGGCCAACGAACTGGGCGTTTTCGCGATGACCGACGGCGGCCTGCGGCCGGTGGCCAACCCGTCGGCGATCTTCCTGTCCGAGGACAGCGAGCCGTCGGCCGGCTCCTGCGTGCTGGTCACCCGCGAGGGGACCCGGCCGATGCTGGTCGAAGTCCAGGCGCTGGTCGCACCCAGCAGCCTGTCGCAGCCCCGCCGCGTCGCGGTCGGTGTAGACGCCGGCCGGTTGGCCATGTTGCTTGCCGTCATGCATCGCCACTGCGGTATCCAGGTCGGTGACCAGGACGTGTTCGTCAACGTCACCGGCGGCATCCGGGTCGGCGAGACGGCCTCCGATCTGGCCGTGGCGCTGGCACTGCAGTCGTCGCTCCGCGAGCGTCCGCTCTCGCGCGGCCTGGTGACCTTCGGCGAAGTCGGCCTGTCGGGCGAACTCCGCCCGGTCTACAACGGTGAGGAGCGTCTCCGCGAAGCGGCCCAGCAGGGCTTCCGCACCGCCCTGGTCCCGTCCGGCAACGTCAAGGGCGTGAAGGCGAAACTCGACCTGCGCGGCTGCAGGCGCCTGGCCGACGCCCTGGCCGCGGCCCGTGAGGCGGAGTAGAAACGGGCAGGGACTAGGGTCTAGGGTGCTAGGGGGCGAGTGTCAGCGGTCGCTCGGAACCCTGCTCCTGATTCACTAGCCCTTTCCCCTCAGCCCTTTCCCGGTTTATAATGGGCGGCTGGTCCGGAGCCTGGTCGCGGGCGTCCGGTGCATTCACATCACTTTGAGAAAGGGAACCTCCCATGGGCAAGATCTACAAAGTGCCGGCCGAAGTCCGCGAGGACGTGGGGAAAGGTGCGAGCCGCCGCCTGCGTCATGCGAACAAGGTGCCGGCCGTGCTGTACGGCGCAGACCGTGATCCGGTCGCGCTGACGCTGGAACACGATTTCATCCTGCACGCCGCCGACGAAGAGGCCTTCCATGCCTCGATCCTCGAGCTGACCGTGGGCGATGGTCGCAAGCAGAAGGTCATCCTGCGCGATCTGCAGCGCCACCCGTACAAGCTGCGCGTCATGCACGTCGATTTCCTGCGCGTGAAGGACGACCAGGTCATTCGCATGTCGGTGCCGGTCCACTTCACCAACGAGGAATCCTCGCCGGCGGGCAAGAAGGGCGGGGTGGTGATTTCCTACCAGATGATGGAAGTCGAAATCGAAGCGTTGCCGAAGGACCTGCCGGAGTACATCGAGGTCGATCTCACCAAGCTCGATCCGGGTGCCTCGGTCACGCTGCGTGATCTCACGCTGCCCGAGGGTGTGATGATTCCCGCGATCGAGTACGACGAGGACTACAACGCCTCGCTGGTCACTGCGGTATTCATCCGCGCCGGCCAGGGTTCGGGCGAGCTGGCCGCCGAAGCCGATGCCGCGCTGGCCGAAGGCGCCGAGCCGGAAGTCGGCGAAGAGGAAGCCACCGAAGGCGAAGAGCCGGCCGAGGACGAGGGCGAAGGCGAGTCCGAAGCCTCGTCCGACGACGAGGGCAAGGCCGAGTAAGGCCGAGCCCGGCGCGGCCCCTCGATGGACGGCCTCTGGCTGATTGCCGGGCTGGGGAATCCCGGCCCGAAGTACGACCGGACCCGGCACAATGCCGGGTTCTGGTTTCTGGATGCGCTGCTTCGCCGCCACGGCGGCGAGCTCCGCAACGAAAAGAAGCTGCATGGCCGGGCGCTGAAGACCCGCATCGAAGGCGCCGACACGGTGCTGCTCGCGCCCGAGACCTTCATGAACGAGTCCGGGCGGTCGATTCGAGCGGCCACCGATTTCTACCGGATTCCCGTCGAGCGCGTTCTGGTCGCGCACGACGAACTGGACCTGCCTCCGGGCACTGCGCGTCTGAAGCAGGGCGGTGGGCATGGCGGCCACAACGGGCTGCGGAGTACGTTCAGCCACCTGGGTAGCCCGCAATTCTGGCGGCTGCGCATCGGCATCGGTCACCCCGGGCTGGCCGAGCAGGTTACGCCCTGGGTACTGGGCCGCGCCCCGGCCGATGAGGAGCAGGCGATCGTCGAGGCGATCGACCGCTCGGTGCAGGTGCTGCCCGATTTGCTGGCCGGACGTTCGGGCGAGGCGATGAAGCGCCTGCACGCTCGCGACCGCTCGGCCTGATCGATTCGAGGACCTTCAGATGGGATTCAAGTGCGGAATCGTCGGACTGCCGAACGTCGGCAAATCGACCCTGTTCAATTGCCTGACAAAGGCGGAGATCGCGGCGGAGAACTATCCGTTCTGCACCATCGATCCGAACGTCGGCATGGTGCCGGTGCCGGACCCGCGGCTCGACGCGCTGGCCGCGATCGTCAAGCCGGAGAAGGTCCTCCCGACCACGATGCAGTTCGTCGACATTGCCGGGCTCGTCGCCGGCGCCTCGAAGGGTGAGGGCCTCGGCAACAAGTTCCTGGCCCACATCCGAGAAACCGACGCCATTGCGCACATCGTTCGCTGCTTCGAGGACGACGACGTCACCCACGTCGCCGGCCGGGTCGATCCGATCGCCGATATCGAGACCATCGATACCGAGCTGGTGCTGGCCGACCTGGAAACTGCCGAGAAGGCGCTGGAGCGCACCGCGAAGCAGACCAAGTCCGGGGACAAGGACGCGCTGAAGCTGGCCGCGTTGCTGGAGCGCGTGGTGCTCCACCTCGGCGAAGGCCACCCGCTTCGGGCCCTCGAACTCGAGGCCGAGGATCGCAGCCGGCTGAAGACCTGGCAGTTCATCACCGCAAAGCCGGTGCTGTACGTAGCCAACGTCGACGACACCAGTGCAGACGACAATCCGCTCGTGGCCGCGGTTCGCCAGCGAGCCGAGGCCGAAAACGCCGAAGTCGTGGTCGTCTCGGCAGCGATGGAGGCCGAGCTGGCCCAGCTCGAGCCCGACGAGCAGGCCGAGTTCCTTGCCGACCTCGGTGAGACCGAGCCGGGCCTGAATCGGCTGATCCGCGCCGGTTATGCGCTGCTGGACCTGCTGACCTTCTTCACCGCCGGCCCGAAGGAAGTTCGTGCCTGGACGGTGCGCCGCGGCGCGACCGCGCCGGAGGCCGCCGGCCGGATCCACACCGACTTCCAGAAGGGCTTCATCCGCGCCGAAGTCACCGCCTACGACGACTACATCGCCGCCGGCGGCGAGTCCGGCGCGAAAGCGGCCGGGAAGCTGCGCCTGGAAGGCAAGGAGTACGTCGTCATCGAGGGCGACGTGATGCACTTCCGCTTCAACGTCTGAGCTCGGGGCCGCGCCCGCTCGCCGATCGTTCGATTTCCGTGACCGCTGTTCTCGGCTTTTGAGAAGCCGGGGTGGTCCACTGTGCACGAACCGGACGAAAAGGAACGTTTCATGGACTCGATCGACACCCGAACCAGCCGCGGACTCCGTGACGGCATCGTTGGCAAGTGCATCCAGGGCGTGATCGCCCGGCCGGGTCGCAACGGCGAGCCGCCGGTGGTGATGATGCTGCAGTTCGACGACGGCACGACGCTTGAATTCGTGTCACCGCGCAGCGATCGCCTGCTGCGGCAGGCCGTCGAACGGACCCGGCACGGAGCTCCCGAAGCGGCGCCTGGCCAGTTGGCGCTGGCCGTCGCCTGACCCTGCGCGACGGGTCGCATGTTTATCCACAAAACCTGTGGAAAACTTTGTGTGCAACTCGGTGCGCCCCGATAGCCACGTGACCGTCACGGAATTGACCAAAAATCAGCCACTTCCAGCGAATTTCATATAAACCAATAACCTATAGCGCAAACCTAGACGGTCTTTGTAGGAATTTTACGTAAAGAATCTGTCAAGGCGGACCGGGGCGTCCATGTGCATAACGGCGATAGGCGCAAGCTGCCTCGAAGCGTGTGCAAGTCGTTGAAGTCAGGTCGGAAGACGGTCGGGTCCGGCAGCCTTTACGGCAGACGGAGGTGGTCGGGCCAGGCCGCGAGGGCGTCGAGAAGTTCGCCGCGTTCCGGGTGCTGCAGACGCAACGCTTCGATCCGGTGCGGGTAGTCGGCCAGCTGAATGGAGCCGAGTTCGGGGTCGTCGACGAGGCGGCGCAGTCGCCAGCGCTCCCACTCTGCGCGTGGTTCGGGGTCCAGGGCCTCGACGGCGTGTCGCCCGGCAAAGCGAAGCAGCAAGGCGTTGAGTCGAGGGTCGGTGAATGGTTCGGCCTCACGATTGACCCAGGCTGCGACATCGCCCGGCGCCATGGTCGCCAGTGGTTCCATGCGGGCCCGGTCCTCGCGCGGAACGAAGCCGGCATAGAGCGCCTGCTCGGCGTCGACGTCGTCGGCGGCGCGGGGTGCGCCGAACACGCGCATCAGCGCAGCGATCAGCTCGGGGCCGGCTGCCAGTCGATCGGCGCGTCGGGCCGCGGCCGCCAGGTCGATGCCGGACCGCTCGGCCGCCGCCTCGTCGAGCGTACCGGTCGGCGACAGCATCGTGCAGCGGTTGGTCCGCACCCATTTCACCGGCAGCCGCTCCAGGTCCTCGGGCAGATCGGCAGCCGGCGTCCAGTAGAGATCGCCAAGCAGGTCGTCGTCGAGTTCGGCGAACGGTTCGGGATCGACCCGCAGGTTCCACACCAGCCACTGACTGGCGATCTGCGGGTGGCGGAACAGCGGCAGCACCGGTGCGATGCAGCCTTCGGCAGCCGGATAGCGCGATGAGACGTGCAGCAGCATCTCGCGCTTGCTCAGCAGGCCGTCGACGAAGGCCTTGTCGCGCAGCCGAAGCGCCCAGTTCCAGAGCCGCGGTTGGGCGGCCTTCAGCCGCCGGGCCATGCCCAGCGTGTTGCGTACGTCGGCGAGTGCGTCGTGCGCGCGCTCGGTGTCGAACCCGTTGGCCGCGGCCAGGTCCTCGAGCCGGAAGCCCGGGGTCCCGTCATCGCGCCGTGCCCATTCGATACCCTCGGGGCGCAGCGCGTGGGTCATCCGGAGCACGTCGATCAGGTCGAAGCGGCTGTTGCCGTTGGCGTATTCCCGGCGATACGGGTCGAGAAAATTGCGCCAGAAAAGGAAACGCGTGACTTCGTCGTCGAAGCGGAAGTTGTTGTAGCCGACCGAGCAGGTTCCGGGTTCTCCCATCAGCGCCTCGATCCGCTGCGCGAACTCGTATTCAGGCAGCCCCTTCTGGTCGGCCTCCTGAGGCGTGATTCCGGTGATCAGGCAGGCCTCGGGCGTAGGCAGTACGTCCAGCGCCGGCTTGCAGTACAGCACGACCGGCTCGCCTACCGGTTCGAGTTCGGCGTCGGTGCGAAGCGCGGCGAACTGGCACGGGCGGTCGCGTCGGGGATCGGCCCCGAAGGTCTCGTAGTCATGCCAGAGAAAGGTCTCGCGAGTCATCGCATCCTCCAGGGTCGAATTCGTAGTGAACGGACCGTGCTCAGAACAGCCCCATCACGAGCAGCGCCACGGTGGCCAGGAAACCGACCGCCCAGATGGCCGAGCGCAGCAGGAAGATGTCCCGGACGTAGGCCGGCACGTACAGGACGCGGGCAACCAGGTAGACCCAGGCACAGGTCGCGGTCGCGCGGTCCCCGCCCTCGCCGAGGACGACGACCAGCACTGCGATCGCGAACAACACGAGGGCCTCGAAGTGATTGTTGTAGGCGCGGACCAGCCGGCCGGCGGTGCCGGTGGCTTGCCTGGGTTCGTCGCGCGGCCCTGCGGTGTAGTCGACCCCGAGCTGGCGATTGACGGGAACGGCCATCAGAATGAGCTGCACGCACTGAAGCAGCGCCGCCAGGCCCAATATCTTCAGTTCGATCGGCATCGCGGCGGGTCCGGGACGCGCCTACTTGCGCACCAGCTGCAGGACGCCGAGCAGCACGGCGGCGCCGACCACAGCGATGACGAAGCTGCCGATGGTGCCCGCTGCGGTGATGCCGAAGAAATCGAACAGCCAGCTGCCGAGTACCGCGCCGACGATGCCGACCACGATATTCATGATGATGCCCTGGCCCTTGCCCTTGACCAGCAGGCCGGCGACCCAGCCGGCCAGGCCACCGATGATCAGTATGCCGAGAAGGCTTTCGACGGTCATGCGTTGCTCCCAGGTGTGGTCCGATACGGAATCGACGCGTTCGAGCCGAACGTTCGCACGGTTCGATCGCGATTCAAGCTAGTCTATCTGCATGAACGCGCCCGTACATCGCCTGTTGCTCGTCCGTCATGCTCAGGGTTCCCTGGGCACCGACGATTACGACCGCCTTTCTCCGACCGGCCATGCCCAGGCCGGAAAGCTGGGCGAACACCTGCGCGGTATCGACGGGGCTCGGCGCATCGTGCGCGGCGGCTTGCGCCGGCACCGCGAAACGGCCGAGTCCATCGCCGAACGCCACGACGTCGATGAACAACTCGATGAGTATCGCGTCGATCACCTGTTCCAGGCCGCGTACGATCCGGCTTCCGGGATCGATCTGGAGCGGCCGCCGGCCGAGGCGGTGGCGGATCCGGCCCAGTACCTCCAGCTGTTTCTCGACGTGTTTCCCGAGGTGCTGGCGGCCTGGCAGTCGGCACGGCTGCGCTGTCCGGTCAACGGCAGCTGGGCGGCGTTCGACGAGCGGGTGCGCCGGGCCGGCGACCGGCTGGTCGGCGGACTGGACGAGGCGGGGACAGTGACCGCGGTCACGTCGGCCGGCGTCATCAGCACGCTGGCCGCGGCCCTGCTGGTCGAGGATCTGGCCTGGCAGCGTCGATTGAATGTCGCGTTGTACAATGCTTCGGTGACCGAATTCCATCGGCAGCCCGACGGACGCTGGCACGTCGAACGCATCAACTGCGTCGAGCACCTGCAGGCCGGCGAGCGCACCCTGGCCTGAACCGAACCCTTTTTCGATCCAAGGACCTCCTGCATGGCCGAACGCCCCGTCACCATCATCACCGGATCCAGCCGCGGCATCGGCCGCGCAGCCGCCGAACTGCTTGCCTCGCGCGGGCACCGCGTGGTCATCTCCAGCCGCAACCAGGACTCTTGTGAAGAGGTGGCCGAAGCGATCCGCGAAAACGGTGGCGAGGCGATCGCGATCGCCTGTCACGTGGGCCAGGACGAGCAGCTCGAAGCGCTGGTCGAGAAGACCGCCGAGACCTTCGGACGGATCGATCACCTGGTTCTCAACGCCGCCAGCAATCCGGTCTACGGTCCGTCCGACAACGTCGATCGGAAGGCCTTCGACGTGATCATGCACAACAACGTCTACGGCAGCCTGCGGCTGGGCCATCTCGTCCGGCCGCACATCGCGAATGCGGGCGGCGGCGCCGTGGTGCTGGTCTCGTCGATCGCCGGGCTGCTCGGCAACCGCGTAATCGGCGCCTACGGAATGTCGAAAGCGGCCGAGAATCAGCTGGTGCGCAACCTGGCGTTGGAATTCGGCGCCGACGGTATTCGGGTCAACGGCGTGGCCCCGGGTCTGATCCGGACCGACTTCTCCAAGGCCCTGCTCGCCGACGAGCGCGCAGTCAAGCATTTCGAAGCCACCACGCCACTGGGCCGGATCGGCGAGCCGGACGACATCGCCCGGGTCATCGCCTTCCTGGTCGGGCCCGACTCGGCCTGGCTGTCAGGGCAGGTGATCACCGCCGACGGCGGCATCACGGTGACCGGCGGGTTCTGACGTGCGGGCGGCGGCGCTTTTCGCCCTGGTGGTGCTGGCCGGTCCGGTCGCCGGCCAGGTCTACCGCTACACCGACGAGAACGGCATCACCGTGCTGACCAACATTCCGCCGGAACGCGGGCGGTACGGCGATCTCGAGAACATCGGCTGCTACGGCACCTGTATCAAGGGCGTCGACTGGCATGCCACGCCGCTGAAGCGCGAACCGTTTCGAGAGGAGGTGCAGGTGGCGGCCGGTCTGTTCGGCGTCGACGAGGCGCTGGTCCGAGCGATCATGCACGCCGAGTCGTGGTTCAATCCGCAGGCGCAGTCGCATGCCGGCGCGCAGGGGTTGATGCAGCTGATGCCGGCCACGCAGGTGCGATTCGGCGTGGCCGACCCGTTCGACCCGGTCGAGAACATATCCGGCGGCGTGGCCTACCTGGCCGAACTGCTCGAGCGTTTCGAGAACGATTGGGAACTGGCAGTGGCCGCGTACAACGCCGGCGAGGGCGCGGTCGATCGCTACAACGGCGTGCCGCCGTTCGACGAGACCCGCGAATATCTGCGTCGGGTCCGCATTCTCCGGGCGCGCTACAGCACTTGATCCGGCCGGCTCAGGCCGGCTGCCCCTTCCAGCGTACGATCCCGATCAGCACCGCTGCGCCGAGCGTCAGCCCGACCCACCACGGTACGCCGAAGCCGGCCGGCAGCGCGCCGAACAGCAGCGCGGCCGCGCCGGCCAGCAGCGCGTAGGGCAGCTGGGTGCGTACGTGCTCGATGTGATCGCATTGGCTGGCCATCGAGGAAAGGATGGTGGTGTCGGAAATCGGCGAACAGTGGTCTCCCCAGACCGCGCCGCCCATCACCGAGGCGACCGTTGCGTACAGGATCGGCAGGTGCTCGGGCCCGGCCATGCCCTGGGCGGCCATCAGGGCCCAGGCCAGCGGCACCATCAGCGGCAGCAGGATGCCCATCGTGCCCCAGCTCGAACCGGTCGAGAAAGCGGTCAGTGCCGCCGCCACGAACACCAGCGCCGGCAGCAGACCGGGATGCAGCGAATCGCCGATCAGCGAAACCAGATAGTCGGCCGTGCCGAGTACGTCGGTGATCCCGGACAGCGCCCAGGCCAGGACCAGGATCACGATCGCGTAGAGCATCGCGCGGGCGCCCGAGAACCAGGCGCCGAATGCGTCTTCCAGCGACAGGATGCGCTGGCCCATCGACAGCCCGATCGCGACCAGCGAGCCGGCCAGGGAGCCCCAGATCAGCGACTTGTACGGATCGGCCGAGCCGACGATGTCGCGGATCGTCGCGCCGTCGCCGGTGACGAACATGCCGGCGATCACGCCGAACACCAGGGTCAGGATCGGGATCACCGCGTTCATCGCGCGCAGCGGAATGTGCGGCTCGGGCTGCACGTCCTTCATGTCGTCGGCGGTCAATCTTGCACCCGAGGTGGGTGGGGCGACCTGGCCTTCGTGCCGGGCCCGGCGCTCCGCGACGAGCATCGGGCCGAGGTCGCGGCCGAAGCCGACCACGCTGAACACCATCACCAGCGCCAGCAGCGGGTAGAAGCTGTAGGCGATCGAGTTCAGGAACACCAGGTAGGGATTCAGGTCCAGGCCCGGAATCGAGGCCATGGCATCGCGGATCAGCCCGACCTCGTAGCCTACCCAGGTCGTGACCAGCGCGATGCAGGCGATCGGTGCAGCGGTCGAGTCGACGAGGTAGGCCAGCTTCTCGCGCGAGATCTTCAGCCGGTCGGTGATCGGCCGCATGGTGTTGCCGACGACAAGCGTGTTGGCGTAATCGTCGAAGAAGATCGCCAGCCCCATGCCGACCGTGGCCATCGTGGCCCGGCGGGTGGTGTCGGCGAACACCACGATCCGCTCGACGATGCCCAGCATGCCGCCGTTGCGCGAGATCACGCCGACCATGCCGCCGACGAGCAGCGTGAACAACATCACCGAGGCGTGATCGGGCTCGGCGATCGCCAGTCGGATGTAGGTGTCGGCGGTTTCCATCAGCGAGGACAGCAGGCCGACCGGCGAGAAACCGGTGGTCGCCCAGGCACCGATCCAGATACCGGCGAACAGCGCGGGGATGACCTGGCGGATCGCCAGGGCCAGTCCGATCGCGACCAGCGGCGGCAGGATGGAAATCCAGCCGGCGTTCTCGGGCGAGGCGCCGGCCTCCTGGGCCAGTGACGGGCCGGGCAGGACGAACAGGGCGAGAAGAGTCAGCGGCATTGCCGCGGCTGCGAGCATTCGCGTCATGAGGCGCTCATCTGCTTGAGGATTCGATCGGCTTCGCGGTAGCGCTTGGCCAGGGCGGCGTGCGCCGCCGGGTCATGCGGAAAGGTGCCCAGCCACCGGCGCAGCAGGTCGGCGCGCTCGGCATCGAGGTCCGGCCGGGCGGCCCGTTCGCCGAGTCGACTGGAGAGGCGGCTGAGCTGGTAGTCCATGCGCAGGTTCTTGTCGGCCGCCGGGCTTTCCATGCCGGCCAGGCACTCCATCTCGACGCAGACCTGGCGGGCCCGGTCGGTCCCGCGCTGGACCTCGTCGGCCAGTACTTCCGGGTCGGCGTCGGCGGCCAGGAATGCATCGAGACGGGCGTTCATCTGCTGGGCCAGCGGATCGTCGGCCGGCACGTCGGGCCGGTCCGGCACGGCCGGGTCACCGCCGGCGATCGCCGTCCAGGCCTGCTGAAGCGCCTCGGCCAGGGCGTCGAGATGCGCCCGCGCTGCGTCCTCGCGCGCTGCCTGCAGTTCGATCATCCGGCGCCGGTAGGTCCTCACTGCTGCGTCCATTCGCTTGCGCAGCGCCGGTGGCACCCGGCCGTGCTGGCTGAACTCGTCTTCCAGCCCGGCCAGCGGGCCGGCAGCGGCCTCCAGGGCGTCTTCGTCGGCGCTCGCCAGCGCCTCGGCCCGTTCGCACAGGGCCTTCAGTTCGCCGATCGCGGCGCGATCCTTTTCGCGCTGTTCGTCGCGCTCCTTCTTCAGCCCGTCGAACAGCGGATCGATCGGCTCGCGGAACTCCTTCCACAGTGCGTCCTCGATCGTGCGGCGGCCGCGACCGGCCTTCTTCCAGTCCGCCTGGAGCGCCTTGGCGCGGTCGATGGCCACCGCGCGGTCCTTTTCATGGGCGAGCTTGCGGGCCTCGGCGACCAGTCGGCGTTTTTCCTGCTCGACGGCCTCGGACGCGGCATCGAGCCGCGCGGAGATGGCGTCCATCAGTGCCCGGATGCGCTTGGCCATCTGCCCGCGCACCTTGGGCGGCACCTGTTCGAGGTTGCGGATCGCTTCGCGGGCGGCGCGCTGGTGTCGAACCAGCGTGTCGCGGTCGCTTGCACCGTCGGCGACCAGTCGCTCTGCATCTTCGAGGAACGACGTCAGCTCGCTGAGTGATTCCTCGCGCACCTCGGAGCGTTTCTCGAGGTAGGGCTTGGCGCCTTCGAAGGCCTGCTTGCATGCGGCCTGGAATCGGCGCCACTGAGCGTGGGGCGCGGCGAACTTGCGCGTTTCGCCGGGCAGGATTTCCTGCGCGTCCAGCGCGCGCCAGCGTTCGCGCAGTTCCTTCAGCCGCTCGGTGATCGCATCGGGATGCAGTTCGGCCGGATCGAGGCCTTCGGCCCGTTCGATCAGTCGTTCGCGCAGCTTGTTGTTCGACCAGTGCTGCCAGTCGCGCACCTCCTTTGCCCGCCCGGCCATCCGGGCCAGGCGGCCCGCGGCTTCGGTCGGCCGGTGACGCTTCGGAAGCCGGTCGTGTGCGCTTCGTGCTTGATTGATCGCTTCGTGCGCAGAGGCGATCTCGCCGCTGTCCAGGGCCCGCTCGGCGGCATCCAGGGAGGCCTCCAGCGCATCGAGCAGTGCGGGGTCGGGGCCGCTCGGCATGGTCTTGTTCGCTTTCTGTGCCGGCGTGGAGGTCGGCGCGAGCCGGGCCCGCAGCTCGTCGGCCAGCGCCTTGAAGTGCTGGGCCTGCTGGCGGCTCGCTTCGTCCGGATCGGACATCGACTTCCAGGCCTGCTCGAATTCGGCGACTCGTTCGCGCAGGCGGTCTGCCGTGCCGTCTTCGACCGGTTGGGCGGCCAGGGTCCGGAGCGCTTCGACCGCTCGATCCAGCGGCGGCGTCGAGTCTGCGCCCGCGGGCGACTCGTCCGCGGACGCGCGGGGTTCGACCCGAGGCTGCAGCGCGCGGCGCACGATCTGCATGGCGCCATCGAACCGGCGCGCCAGGGCGGGATCCGGATCGCCGATGGCCGTCCAGCGGGATTGCAGTTCGTCGGCGCGGGCCGCCCGATCGCCGCTGAACTGGCCGCGTGCCAGTTGCTCGATCCGGTCGACGAGGTCGCGCGCCAGCGTCGCCCGGGTCGCGCGTCCGCCGTCGTCGTCGACCGAGGCCAGCCGCTCAAGCACGGCCTGGTGGCGCTGCTTGTGTCGGGTGCGCAGGCGCTCGGCCACGCGCTTGAGCGTCGAGACCTGGTCGATGCGCGCCAGCAGACCCGCGGCAACCTCGTCGTCGAGCTCCTCGCAGTAGCGGTCGCCGAGGTAGCCCTGGGCCCGAATCCGGGCCAGCGCGTCGCGGCGCAATTCCGGATCGCACGCGGCCTCGGCCACGCGCTTGAGCAGGTCGACGGACTCGACCGTTCGCAACCAGTCGAGTCGAGCTTCGATCGCGTCCGGGCGGGCTTCGGTGGTGATCCAGTGCAGCACGGACCGGTCTGCTGCCGCGCGGACCTGGTCGTCCCGGTCGTCCCGTCGCGCCTTCAGCCACGCAGCCTCATCGTCCAGCCGCTTCAGCGCCGCCAGGCGTACGCCTGGGTCCGGATCGTTGCTGGCGAGGCCGGGCAGGGCGTCGCGCAGCCGGGCGTCGGTGCTGCCGGTGATGGCCCGAATGCGTTCCTCAGCGTTCTTGTGCTCCCAGGGTCGCCCGAACAGGCGTTCTTTGAGGCTCATCCAGCGATCCCGATTCATTGAGAATGACGAGTGTGCGCCGGCCTTCGCGGGACCGGTCGCTCGATCGGGCCCATCGACGACGTGACGGGTCGGCCCGAAGGGTCGGACCAGGCAACGAGGTTCGGCCGGGCTTTTCGGGATTGTGCTTGATTTCTCGATTCGCTGCCACCGGCGGTCGCGACGACGCGGCCCGATGAATGCCGGCTCCTTCTACGGCAAGCGGAGTGGGCGACTGCGTCCACGTGGCCGGGCCGGAGACGCTCGTTGCTCGATGCGATCCGAACTGGCGGCGATCGATTGCCGGAGGACCGCCATTTGCAAGCGACCTGCCGGGACGAACCGGATCATGCGGCCAGCTGGCGGATCATGCTGGCCCCGGCGATCCAGGTGCCCAGCGCCGAGCCGAGATTGGACAGGAAGAACACCAGGAACACCCGAGCCACCCGGTTCTTCCACCAGCCAGACAGTTGGACCACGTCGTCACGCAGTGTCTCGAAGTCGCCCATTCGTGGCTTGCGCAAGCTGGCTTCGACGGCGCCGGTCACCATGCCGGCGCCGATCGTCGGGTTCAGCGACGTCAGCGGCGCGGCGCACAGCGCGGCCAGCACGGTGATCGGATGGGCCCGCGCGATCGCCGCGCCCAGCGCCGAAAGGCCGCCGTTGATGACCACCCAGGTCAGGACCAGCGACCAGCCCAGCTCGGGGCTGCGCCAGAAACCGATGCCGAAGCCGGTCAGCACGGCGACCAGGATGATCCATGGAATGGCTTTCCAGAACCTCGACGGTGGCGGCGTGGCGTTCAGCTGCTCGACCTCGCCGGCCGGCTCGACGTCGTGCCGGAGAGCCTCGGCGGTGCCGGCCAGGTGCCCGGCGCCGAGCACCGCCAGGACCCTGCGCCCCTCGTGACCTTCGTTGTCCTGCCGCAGCCGCGCGGCCATATAGCGGTCGCGTTCGGCGATCAGACTCTCGTAGAGCTCCGGCGACTGCTCGGCGAATTCGCTGAAGGTCTCGTTGAGGATGTCGCCCTGCTTCAGCCGCTCGATGTCCTCCTCCTCGATCCGCTCGCGCGAGAACAGGCTGAGCACCAGGCCGTTGGTCAGTACCCAGCGCTTCCACCACGACAATCGTCGGCTGGTGCGCTTAAGGGTGATGCCGATTTCGCGGTCGATCAACTGCAGCGGCAGCTCGTGCGAATCGCTGGACTCGATCGCGGCCTTCATTTCGGCACCGGGCTCGATGTCGAACTGCTCGGCGATCCGGCGTTGATAGGCGGCCAGCGCCAGGCTGGCCATCATCATCCCGGCCTTGCGCTCGCGAATGATCTGGAACAAGTTCATCGACCGCCATGCATCCGGATCGGACAAGGCCCGGTGGCGCGAGGGACACAGTTCGATGGCCACCGCGTCGAACTGGCCGGATTCGATGTGATACCGGACGGCGGCCGCCGAGGCCGGCGAGACGTGGGCGGTGCCGAGCAGCGTGTAGTGCACACCGTCCCGTTCGATCTCGCGCACCGGTTCTTCGGTGAAGTCGGAGGGTGCGTCGTGTTCTACGGTCGAGGAGCTGGAGGACTCGTTCATGCGTGGCGGCCGATGGACAAGCGCGAAAGTGTAGCAGCCGGACCGGGCTGGCTGGTTCATCGGCCGCGCTCGGCGTAGACTGCCGGCTTGCCGATCCGGACGCATCGTTCATGGTCGCCGATAGAACCATCGAGGAGATCGACATCGAAGTCCGGCGCTGGCTCGAGCGCGCGGTCCTCGGTCTGGACCTGTGTCCGTTCGCCCGCCGGCCCTATGAGTCCGGCCGGGTACGGATCGTGGTCAGCCTTGCACGGACCGACGATGGGCTGGTCGGCGACCTGGAGACCGAGCTCCGCCGGCTGGTCGATGCCGACCCGGTCGAACTCGAAACCACGCTTCTGGCAAGCCCGACGCGGTTCGAGGATTTCCTCGACTTCAACGATTTTCTCGACATCGCCGAGGCCGTCGTCCGGGCGCTGGATCTCGAAGGCGAGTTCCAGGTCGTCGGCTTTCACCCGGACTTTCGGTTCGCCGATGCGCCTGCCGACGACCCGGCGAACTGCACCAACCGTTCGCCGTTTCCGATCCTGCACCTGTTGCGCGAGGCCAGCGTGGCCCACGCGGTGGCCGGGCTCGACGATCCCGATGCCATCTATCGCCGCAACATCGAGACCCTGCGCAGGATCGGCGAAGCGGGTTGGCGGGCGCAGATCGAAGGCAAGGAGTGATGCGCCTGGCCGAACGGCTCGTGCTGAAGGTTCCGCCGGTTGTGGTCGGATTGGCTGGCCGTGCTGATCACGATGCGCATCGGCGCGAGCCTGGGCCCGCCGCTGCCGGTCGCTGAGGATCTCTCGGAGGCCCTGTCGACGGTGCTGATCGTTGTCGGCGGGTTGTTCACGATTGCCGCCGCCTGGCGGTTCCGGCAGCACCGGACCACGCTGGATCCGATGCGCCCGCATCGCACGACGGAGCTGGTCGAAGGCGGCGTGTTCGCGGTCGGCCGCAACCCGAAGTACGCGGGCTTCGTGATCGTGCTGGTCGGAGCCGCATTGGATTTCGACGCGCTCTGGGCGTTGCCCGGTCCGCTGTTGTTCGCGGCTTGGCTGGACCGCTTCCAGATTCGGCCCGAAGAGCGGATCCTGCGGCAACGCTTTGGTGCAGCGTTGGATGCCTGCTGCCGCCGAGTGCCACGCTGGCTCGGCCTTCCGCGCGCCTGAAACGACCCCGCTGCCGGACGGAGGGGGTAGGATACCGGCTGGCCGATTCCGCTCGAACCACGATGAACCCCTCCCAATTTCCTGTCGTTCTGGTTTTCTGCATGGCCTCGCTGATGGCGCCCACCGCGGCAACGGCCGAAGGTGCCGATACTGGAACCGGCGGAGATCGAACCGGGCAGTGGCACGTCTCGGCCTACTCGGGACAGGCCGCGGTCGATCGCCTGCTGGACATCATCACGAAGTTCGATACGCCGTTCATCGATTCCTACCTGGTCGCGGTAGCGCCGGGCTGGGTGCACATGCAGACGAAGAACTGGCGCTTCGAGGTCGAGGGACAGGCCGTGAAGCACTGGGGCGACTTCCAGGACCACTGGGAATTCAACGGCGCCTACATCGCGCGCTGGATGCCGTTTTTCTGGGACCACGTGGTCGACACCAGCTTCGCCGTCGGCGCCGGCGTGTCCTACGCCACGGATGTGCCGCTGATCGAGCCGCGGGCCGAGCAGATCGGCCAGCAGGACAGCGCCAAGCTGCTTGGCTACCTGATGATCGAGTTCGAGTTCTCGCCGCCGAACGACTCGCCGTTCGCCGCGTTCGTCCGGCTCCACCACCGCTCCGGCGGAAAGGGCATCTTCGAGGACGTCAACGGCGGGTCGAACTTCATCACCGGCGGTCTGCGCTGGGACTTCTGACCGATCGACCGGCGGTCGGGCCCGGAACACGTGACGGCGAGGCCCGTAGTGCGTCGAGCAGCGCCGGCAGGGCCCGCGGCCGCGCGACCTGGCTCTCGGACTGCAGGCGGTCCGGCAGCTGGTCGGGCACGCACACCGGATAGGCCGCGTCGTCGGCGTCGCGGATGGCCACTTCCGGGTGGGCCAGGCAGATCGCGCCGCGTGGCTCGAGCGCGACCCCGTTGATCAGTAGCCACTGGCGCAGCGCGTCGAGTTGATTGCGGAGCTGGTGCTCCGGGTTGTCCATCGCGTTCCAGGCCGGGCAGCTCGAACAGCCCGAGCGTTTCGCCAGCGGCCAGCGGCGCGCGCCGGGCACGATCTGCACCAACCCCGGAGTGTTCTTCACCTCGATCACCCACAGACCGGTCGGCCCGGCGACCACGAAGTCCAGCTCGCGCTCGCCGTTGGGCAGACGCGGATCGGGCAGGCGCACGCGATTGATCACCCGGTAGTCGTCGGGCAGGGCGCGCAGCCGGTCCAGCGTGGCCCGTTCGCCTTCGACGCCGGCAAGTTCACCGGGATCGACCGAGCTGGCACCGGGCAGCAGCAGGAAGAAGCCCAGCATCACGGCGACCGCGGCGGCCAGCAGCGCGCCGGGCGGGCTGACGATGTACAGCGCGGCAATCAGTGCCGAAGCCAGCGGAACGCCGATCAGCAATCCGCGGCGGCGTCGACGAGCGGCATCGCGCAGCTCGCGCCGGTGGCGTTCGAGGGCGGGATACGGGCGCACGGAATCGAGATCGGCCATCGGCGGCGAGTGTGCCACAGCCTTCCGGTACCCTGAACCCCTTTTCCGACGTTCAAGCGGAGGCAACATGGCGACTCGCGAAGTGGATGTGGCGGTGGTCGGGGCCGGCAGCGCCGGACTGGTCGCCTTCGGACAGGTTCGCAAGCACACCGACTCGGCGGTGCTGATCGAGGACGGCGAGTACGGCACGACCTGTGCCCGGGTCGGTTGTATGCCGAGCAAGCTGTTGATCGCGGCCGCCGAGACTGCCCACCGGGCCGCCGGGACCGAGCGCTTCGGCGTGCGCACCGGCGCGATCGAGATCGACGGTGCGGCGGTGATGGATCGCGTTCGGCGCGAGCGCGACCGCTTCGTCCGGCTCGCGGTGCAGTCGATGCACAAGCGCATCGCCGACGAGGCGCTGGTCCGTGGTCGGGCTCGCTTCGTCGAGCCCGGCCTGCTGGAGATCGACGGCGGCCAACGGATCCGGGCCGACCGCGTGGTCATCGCGACCGGCTCGAGGACGGACGTCGTGCCGCCGCTGAAGCCGGCAGGCGATCGCCTGATCACCAGCGACGAGGTGTTCGACTGGACCGATCTTCCGGCCTCGCTGGCCGTGTTTGGGCCCGGGATCATCGGGTTGGAAATCGGCCAGGCGCTGGCCCGTCTCGGCGTGCGTATCCGGATGTTCGGTGTCGGCGGCGCGGTCGGGCCGCTTCGCGATCCGGCCATCCGCGCGTTGGCGCTCGAGGGCTTCCGAGAGGAATTCCCGCTGGACCCGGACGCCGACGTGGAGGCCATCGAGCGGCACGACGACGGCGTGACCGTGCGCTGGCGCGAGGGCGGCACGGTTCAGGAAGACCGCTTCGAGTGGCTGCTGGCCGCCACCGGGCGCCGGCCCAACATCGACGACCTCGGGCTGGAGCATTCGGGCCTGGCGCTCGACGATCGCGGCGTGCCGGTATTCGATCGCTACACGATGCAGTGCGGCGACGCACCGGTGTTCATCGCCGGCGACGTGGACAACGACGCACCCCTGCTGCACGAGGCTGCCGACGAGGGCCGCATCGCCGGCGCTAACGCCGGTCGCTGGCCCGACGTGCGCGCCGGCCTGCGTCGCTGTCCACTGGCTATCGTGTTCACCGATCCCCAGATCGCCCAGGTCGGCCTGACCCGCGACGACGCCGAGGCGCGCTGTGGCGATCAGTTGGCCGTCGGCGGCGCGTCGCTGCGGAATCAGGGCCGGGCCCGCACCATGGGGCGCGATCGCGGCGAGATCCGATTGTTCGGTCAGCACGGCACCCGGCGCTTTCTCGGTGCCGAGCTGTACGGGCCGGCGATGGAACACATCGCCCACCTGTTGGCTTGGGCGGCGCAACAACGGATGACGGTGCCCGAGATGCTCGACATGCCGTTCTATCACCCGGTCGTCGAGGAGGGGCTGCGCAGCGCGCTGCGCGATCTCAATGGCGCGTTGAAACAGACCGCGACCGACCTCGACGAGTGCATGGAATGCGGCCCGGGTACCTGATTAGCCGCACGGCCCACTAGTCCAGGCGCCGGAACGGCTCGACGCGGACGCCATCGGCGATCTCGGTGTCGGGGTGGGCAATGATCGGCTCGCTGGCTTCGAGCCCCGACTCGATGACCGCGCGCAGATCGCCGCGCACGCCGATCTCGACCGGCCGCAGTTCGGCCCGCCCGTCGGCGACCACGAACACCGCCCAGCCGCCGTTGTGCCGGAAAAGCGCGCCGTTCGGCACGCTGAGCACGTCGGCCCTGCGTTCCAGGATGAATCGGGTCTCGACCCGGAAGCCGTCGCCGAGCGAGGACCAGGTCTCGAACGGCGAAACGATGTCGATCAGCACGTTGGTCCGCTGTTCCTCCACCCCCAGCGCCGAGACCTTGGTGAACGCGGCCGGCTCGATCACGAGGACCTCGCCGGCCAGCGCGGCGACGCCGCCCCAGCGCTCCAGCTCGACCGGCATGCCGGGGGACAACCGGACCGCGTCGGCGGTCAGCACCTCGGCGACGATTTCCAGCGAGGCCGGATCGCCGAGTTCGAGCAGCGGCTCGCCCGGTTGCACGACGCCGGCCGATTCGTGCAGCAGCGACAGCACCCGGCCGGCGACCGGCGCTGTGACCGGGAACGCCTCGAGCGTTTCGTCGCCGTTGGCTTCGCCCTGGACCAGCGCGGCCCGGGCGTGCCTGAGGCCCTGGCGGGCGACCTCGACGTCGAACTCGGAAGAGCGCAGCCTGGCCTCGGATTCCCTCCGATTGGCGCGGGCGCGGTCCAGGTCGTTGGCCGAGATCGTGCCGCGTTCGTACAGCGGCGCCAGCCGGGTGTACTCCTGCTCGGCCAGTTCCGCGGCGGCGCGAGCGGCTTCCAGTCCGGCCTCGGCGGCCGCCACCGCGGCCTCGGCGCGGGCGACCTCGGCCCGGGCCGACTCGAGACTCCGCCGGTCCAGCACCGAGCTCGGTGCTGGCTGCAGACGAACCAGTTCCTGACCGGCTTCGACCCGGTCGCCGACGTTCCATTCGACCCGCGGCGCGTAACCGGCCACCGGGGCCGAAATCACGAAGCGGTCCTTGACCCGGGTTCGGGCCCGTTCGCGGATCGAGACCGTTACGGTGGCCGGCCCGGCTCGGACGATGTCGACCGGCACGGGCTGCGGGCGGAAACTCAGTGCCAGCAGAACGACGACCGCGATCACGATCGCGGCGGCCAGCAGGGTCTTGCGTTGCGGTTTCTTCATTCGCGTGTCTTCAGTACTTCGACCAGGTCGAGGTGATAGAGGCGCCGCCCGATGGCGATCGCGGAGAACAGCATCGCGATCAGCACCACGGCCGATGCGAAGGCATAGCTGGCCGGCTGGATCACGGTCGGCAGTCGATAGATCTCCGAGGCCATCGCCTGGCCGATCCAGTGGCAGAACCCGGTACCCATCAGACAGCCCAGCGGGATCGCGACCAGCGTGATCAGGGCCAGCTCGCCGAGCAGGATCCAGGCGATCTCGCTGCGGCGGAAGCCGAGCACGCGCAGCGAAGCCAGTTCGCGCGAGCGCTCCGACAGCGACAGGCGGGCGGTGTTGTAGATCACGCCGAAGGCGACCGTGGCGGCCAGCAGCGTATTGATGAACGCGAACACCAGGATGTTCTCGCCCATGGTTTCGTTGAAGCTTTCGAGCATTGCCCGGCGCAGTGTGCTGGCCGCGACGCGCGGCCGTTCTTCCAGCGCGTCGAATACTCCGGGCAGGGCGTCCGGATCGACGGCCAGGAAGGCGCCGGAGATCTGGTCGCCCTCGTCGAGCAGCCGGTTCAGCGCATCGATGTGCATGTAGCCCGAGGTCCCGATGAACTCGCGAACCTCGCCGACGACCGTCACTTCCACCGTTTCCAGCGTACGCTCGAGCAGCTTCATCTGCAGCGTGTCGCCGGCCTGCACCTGCAGGCGCCGCGCCAGCCAGTCGGTCAGCAACAGGCCATGATCGGGCATCTCGATCGGGGCCAGCGAGGCGTCCAGCGTACGGTGCAGCACCGGGTCTGTATCGTAGGCCTGGACCACGGTCCGGTAGCGGCGGTGTTCGCTGATCAACTCGACCGGCGCGCCGCGGAACGGCTCGACCCGGGTCACGCCCGGCAGCGAGGCGATCTCGTGCAGTGCATCGCGGCCGGCCGGTTCGGTCAGCGTCACAGTCAGGTCCTCGCGCGCGGAGTAGCCGAACTGGACGTCGAGCATGTAGTCGATGGTGTCCTGCTGGAATCGCCCGGTGACCAGGATCGCCACTCCCATCGCGATGCCGATGACCGCGAGCAGAGTCTTGATCGGCCGTCGCTCGATATTGCGCGCGATCATCCGGGTCGGCTGGTCCATGCTTCGTATGCCGGGCAGGTGCTCGAGCACGGTGCGGTGGAATCCGCCGGGCGGTTCGGGGCGCATCGCCTCGGCCGGGGCCAGCCGGAAGGCCGCCCACAGCGCCCGCAGCGTGCCGATCAGCGCCGCGGCCACGGTGATCAGCGCGGCGCTGGCGTAGATGTACAGCCCGGGCTGGAAGTACAGCGTCGGGAAGCGGAAGAACTCGCGATAGATCGAGGCCAGGCCGTGACCCAGCCAGCTGCCCGCGATCACGCCCGGGATCAGCCCGAGCACGCAGATCGCCAGCACCAGCCCGACGTAGTGGGTCGCGATGGTTTGGTTGCGATAGCCGAAAGCCTTGAGGATCGCGATCTGGTCGCGCTGCATGCCGATCATCCGGTGCATGACGATGTTCAGAAGGAAGGCCGCGACGCCGAGGAAGATCACCGGCACGATCTTCGCCATCGCGCGCAGCCCTTCGAGTTCGGAGTCGAGGTAGGTATGCGATAGCTGGTTGTCGCGGCCATAGGCGCCGGTGCCGCCCCAGGTCGCGAGCACGTCGTCGATCCGTTCGATCACGTCGGCCTGCGACGCAGTGCGGGTCAGCGCGACGACCACGCCGTTGAACGCGCCGTCCATGTCGGCGGCGCGCTCCAGCGCCGATTCGCGCATCCACAGCACCGCGTAGCGTTCGCGGTCCGGGAACAGCGCGCCCGGCCGGATCTGGTAGATGTATTCCGGCGACTGGCCGATGCCGGTGATCGTCAGCGTCATCCTGCGGCCGCGGACGATCGCATCCAGCGTGTCGCCCGGCGCCAGCCGGTGCGCCTCGGAGAAGCTCTCGGAGACCACGATCCCGGGTGCGCCGTCGATGTCCGGCAGCGCGCCACGACCGACATAGAGCCGGTTCAGCACAGCCTGGCCGCGCTCCGGCAGCGAGACGATCAGTGCTTCGGCCGGCTCGTCGAAATCGGCCACGTCCAGCGTCGCCGGGATCCGGATCCGGCCCTCGGCGTGCTGGACCCCGTCGATGGCACGGATGCGGTCCAGCGTCGAGGTCGGCGCACGCTTCAGGTCGGCGAACACGTCGGCGAAGCGGTAGTCCTGGTAGAACAGCCGCATCGAGTCGTCCAGCGCGTCGATCGTCGACAGCGAGATCACCCAGGTCGCGACACCGCCGGCGATGACCATGGCGATCGCGAGTGCCTGGGCGCGGAGGTTCCACAGGTCACGGAACTGCTTGCGGGCGAGTGCGCGCACGGTTACCAGCTCAGCGACTCGGGCGCGGCCCGCTCGGCATTCTCGTCGATCGCCGCGATCTGCCCGTCGCTCAGGTGGACGACGCGGTCGGCCATCCCGCCGATCGATGCGTTGTGCGTGATCACCGCGGTGGTGGTGCCGAGTTCGCGGTTGACCCGCTCCAGCGCCTTGAGCACCTGGATGCCGGTCTTCGAATCCAGCGCGCCGGTCGGTTCGTCGCACAGCAGCACGGCCGGTTGCTTGGCGATCGCGCGGGCGATCGCCACCCGCTGCTGCTCGCCGCCGGACAGCTGTGCCGGAAAATGATCGGCGCGCTCGCCGAGGCCGACCAGGTCCAGCGCCTCATCGGTCGTCATCGGGTCGCGCGCGATCTCGGTGACGATCGCGACGTTCTCGCGCGCGGTCAGGCTGGGAATCAGGTTGTAGAACTGGAACACGAAGCCGACGTGCTCGCGGCGGTACTCCGTCAACGTCGAATCGTTCGCGCCGCAGAGCTCGAGGTCGCGGTAGCGCACCGAGCCGGAGGACGCGCTGTCGAGGCCGCCGAGAATGTTCAGCAGCGTCGACTTGCCGCTGCCCGAGGCGCCGAGCAGTACCAGCAGTTCGCCGATGTGCAGATCGAGATCGACGCCGCGCAGGGCAAGAATCTCGCTCTCGCCGACCTGATAGCGCTTGGTCACCCCGCGCATGCGGAACAGCGGTCTGCCGTCGAAGGCCTCCACGCGGCCGGCTTCGGTCGACTCCCCAGAGGCCACCATCGTCCGCTCCATTGCTCCTGCGCTGATCCGACTGCCGCCGGTCGGCGACGCCGCGCCGGCTTCCCCCTGTATCCTACCCGCGATCCCGCTGCCGTTTTCAGACCCGCACCCATGTCCGACCTGCCTCCCGAAGCCCGCTCCGGCTCCCGCGACCCGGTGGCCGAATTCCGGCGCCGACTGGTCCTCGATGAGACCACCGCGGCCGTGGCCGGGCTGGAAGCGCAGACCGGTGACGAGGCCGCCGACGCCGCGCTGCGCGACTGGTGGCTGGCCGAGGGCAGGTCCGATCGAGCGAAGGGTCCGCTCGAACGGCTGGCCCGCGCCGATTCACCCGAAGGGCAGGTCGCCGGCTCCGTGCAGGCGCTGCTCGCCGGCGATCTGCCGCGCGCGGTGGAAGCCGCTCAGCGAGCGCTGCAGCTCGACCCGGCCTGTGCTCCGGCCTACGCCCACCTCGGCCGGGCCCTGTTCAATGCGGGACGGCTGCCCGATGCCGAACAGTGCTTCGCCGAGGCGCTTCGGCGCGATGCGGCCGGTCCCGTGGCGCACTACAACCTGGGGCACCTGCGCCGAGCCCAGGGCCGTCTGGACGATGCCGTGGGCGCATATTCGAAGGCACTGCAGTTCGCGCCGGGATTGCGCGCGGCGCGCCTCAATCGGGGCATCACGCAGGCCCTGGCCGAGCGTCCCCGCGAGGCGCTGAGCGACTTCGAAGAACTGCTGGCGCGCAATCCCGGCGACCTCGAAGCCCGCTTGAACGCCGGTCTGGCGCGCCAGACGCTGGGCGAACCGGATGCGGCCGAGGCCGATTATCGAGCCGTCCTTCAGCACGCGCCGGACCATCCGTTGGCCTGGACCTACCTCGGCATCCTGCTCAACGAACGATTGCGCAACGCTGAAGCGATCGATGCGCTGGAGCGCGCGATCGGGCTGGACCCGGACGAGATCGATGCGCGCCGCGAGCTGGCCAATGTCTACGAGAAGGCCAACCGACTCGACCAGGCCGAGTCCGCGCTGGCGCCCGTCCTGCCGCTTGTACAGGACCATCCGGGCGTGGCCATCGATGCAGCGCGGCTGAAGCGCCGGCGCGGCGATGCGGCGGGCGCGCTGGGGTTGCTCGGAGGCATCGATCCGCGCGGCCTACCGGAGCGGCTGGCGTTGGAGTTCTTCTTCGAGCGCGCGACCGCTCTGGATCGTGCCGGGCGCTACGGCGAGGCGCTGCGCGCCTTCACCGCCGCCAGCGAAAACGCCTCGCGCGGGCCGCGCCGGGCGCGGATCGACCGGACGGCCTTTCCGCGCGAAGTGGCCGGAATCGCCGACTGGCTGGCGCGCGGCGCACCGGGCATCGAGGCCGGGGTCGACGGCGGCGCCGACCTGTGCTTCATGATCGGTTTTCCGCGCTGCGGCACGACCTTGCTCGATACCATCCTGAACGCGGCCAACGGACTGGCCACGCTCGATGAGCAGCCGACGTTCGAGCGCGCGCGCGGGGTGCTCGAGGGCGACGCACCCTACTGGCAGCGCCGGACCGCGTTCGATGCGCCGCAGGGCGACGCGTTCCGTCGCGCCTATCGCCAAGCTGCCGCCGGCGCCCTCGATGGACGAACCGCCGATCTCGTCGTCGACAAGCTTCCGCTGCGGGTCATCCACGCCCCGCTCCTGGCCCAGGCGTTTCCGGGGGCCCGGTTCGTGTTCTCGCTGCGCCATCCCGCCGACGTCGTGCTCAGCAATTTCATGCAGCATTACGTACCCAACGAAGCCTATGTGCATTTCGATACGCTGAACGACGCGGTCGAGACCTACCTCCGGGTCATGACGCTGTGGCGCTCGATCCGGCCGCTGATCGATCACCGTACCCGGGTCGTGCGCTACGAAGACCTGGTCGAGGACCCCGAGCGCGAAATCGAATCGGTCTGCCGTTTCCTCGGCATCGACTACGACCCCGCCATGCTTGATCCGGAACGCCGCCTGGCGGGACGAGAACGCGTGCGCACCAACAGCTATGAACAGGTCGCCGAGACCATTTACCGCCGCTCGGCCGGCCGCTGGCGCAACTACCGCGACGCGCTGATGCCGTACCGCGAACGCCTGCAGCCGTTTCTCGACGAGTACGGGTACTCGATGGAGTGAGGTTTCGTTGGGCGTTCGTGCCGGCGGCGACTATTCGTGCCGGCGGCTGCTAGATGATGAGCGCAAAGACGCCAGGGCGCGAAGAGAAAAGCAGAAGTGACTCGAACTGCAGGTTCATGTCGTGGCGGTAGCGAATCGAGTCGTTCTCGCTTGCATGTAAACGCCGCCAACCGTGGCCTCTCGCCCGACGTTGTCGCGATGCCACTTCGATCATCAGGCCCGGACTCGGCCTTTTCATTCGCATTGCTTTTCTCTTCGCGCCTTTGCGTCTTCGCGCTCATCATCTAAAGGGCGAAGCCGACAGCCCCGAGTCGCCGCAAAGCTCGCGAGGGGAACGACCGCCGGAAGCGTTCGGCCGCTCTCGTAGCCCGGGTAAGCGCAGCGCACCCGGGGAATTTCAAGGGTCGGATGTTCTCTGCGTGTCCGCGTCTCTGCGAGAGATCTCTTTCCGCTCCTGCCTTTTCGAATCCGCGTTTCTCTTCGCGCCCTTGCAGTTTTCTTTGCGCCTTTGCGTCCATCAGCTAACGGAACGAAGCCGACAGCCCCGACAAGCCGCGAAGCCATTACCGCCGGAAGCGCTTGACGAGATCTCCATACGCGTCGATGCGACGGTCGCGCAGGAACGGCCAGATGCGGCGGACGGTCGCGGTGCGGTCGCGGTCGATGGTCGCGATCAGGACTTCGGCCTCGGTGCCGGCTTCGGCCAGGATCTCGCCCTGCGGGCCGGCGATGAAGCTGTGACCCCAGAACTCGGCGTCGAAGCCCGCGCCGCTGCGGTCGGGTTCGCGGCCGACGCGGTTGCAGGCGGCCACGGGCAGCCCGTTGGCCACGGCATGGCCGCGCTGGACCGTTCGCCAGGCGTCGAGCTGGCGGGCCTGTTCCTCGGTTGGATCGTTCGGGTCGTAGCCGATCGCGGTCGGGTAGAGCAGCAGCTCGGCGCCGGCCAGCGCCATCAGACGGGCGGCTTCCGGATACCACTGGTCCCAGCAGACCAGCACGCCCAGGCGCCCGATCGAGGTGTCGATCGGCTCGAAGCCGAGATCGCCCGGCGTGAAGTAGAACTTCTCGTTGTAGCCCGGATCGTCGGGGATGTGCATCTTGCGGTAGACGCCGGCAAGCGAGCCGTCCCTTTCCAGCACCAGCGCGGTGTTGTGGGCCAGGCCGGGCGCGCGAGATTCGAAGATGCTGCCGACCACGACCACGCCGTGCTCGGCGGCGGCGGCCGACAGCGCGCCGCGGGTGGGGCCATCGATCGGTTCGGCCAGTTCGAAGCGGTCAGGGTCCTGGATCTTGCAGAAGTACTCGCTGGCGTGCAGTTCGGGCAGCAGGACCAGCTCGGCGCCGCGCGACGCGGCCTCGGCGATTCCGTCCAGCGAGGCCCGGCGATTGGCCTCCAGGTCATCCCCCATGGCGTGCTGGACCAGGGCCAGGGTCAGGGCGGCGGTGGATTTCGACGATTCGCTCATGATCGGAACTCGCTCGCGGTGATAAGGGACGGAAGCGCGGGGGTCAGGCCAGCGCGGCCGGAATCTGCATGCAGGCGCAGTGAGGACCGCCGCCCTGCGTGACCAGCGTCCGTCCGGGTACGCCGACGGCAGTGCGATCGGGAAACAGCGCGCCGAGCCGCGCCATTGCTTCGGCGTCGTGGCGGCTGGCGTACTGCGGGACGAGCACCGCGTCGTTGATCAGCACGAAATTGGCGTAGCTGGCCGGCAGCTCGGGGTCGATGTCGTCCGGGTGCGGCAGCGCGTGCAGTTCGAACGCGCGCCCGTCGGGCGTGCGCAGGGCTTCGAGCTGGCCGAGAAGGTCACGCGTGGCCGACGCGTCGGGCATCGTCTGGAACGCGATCCGGCGCGGCCCGATAAATCTCGCCAGGGTGTCGATGTGGCCGTCGGTATCGTCGCCGGGCAGCGGCTCGACGTCGATCGCCAGCACGCCTTCGAGGTTCAGCCATTCGGCCAGTTCGTGGTCGAGTTCGGCGTCGTCGAGAAACGGGATCCGGGTCCGCATGCAGTGGCGATTGATCAGCAGCAGGCCCTCGCCGTTTGCTTCGATTGCACCGCCCTCGATTTCGAGCTGCGATTGCCGGAAGGCGAGGTCCGAAAACAGCCGATGGCGCGCCAGCTGACCGTTGACACGGTTGTCCAGCCCGGCCTCGAACTTTCCGCCCCAGCCGTCGAAGTGAAAATCGAGCGCGCGCCGCCGTCCGGCGTGGACCAGCGTGATGGGGCCGTAGTCGCGACACCAGGTGTCGTCGTAGCGCATCTCGATCCGGTGCAGGCCGGGTGGTTCGCCGATGCATTCGGTGTCGCGCCGGCTCCCCGGCGGCACCAGCAGCACGACCGGCTGGTGATCGAGCACGGCCGAAACGAACGCGGCATAGTCGCGCTCGATCGACTCGAGCACGCCGGCCCAGTCTCCATCGGGCCTCGGCCAGGCCAGCAGCAGCGCGGACTGGCGCTCCCACTCGGCCGGCAGGCGGTAGCGGTCGCGATCGTCGATCGAGCCCAATGCGATGACGTCAGTCGTCGCGGCCGGCCCGGTGACGCAGCACGGCGCCATGGTGCAGCACGCTGTCGATCACGACGTCGTACTCGAAGTAGACGCTGTAGTCGTCGTAGGTCCAGCGGGTGATCGGCGGATCGCCGACGGGTCGGCCGCGACGAGTCGGTTCGCCGTACCGGCCCTCGACCTCGGCGGTGGTCATGCCGTTTTCCGGCAGGTCCCGCTGCATGCGCTCCCGGACTTCCTCGATCAGCAATACGTCGGCGGCCGCCGGCGCCATCCAGGCGGCCAGCAGAAGGCCGAATCCCAGGCGTTTCAGACCCTGTTGCATGGATTGCTCCTCACGGTGTCAAGATGTCGAATCATCCCCCGACGTGCCGCGCAACGATGCTGGGTGGCATGATTTCGCGACCCTTGAAATCGTAGCACAGCCCCCCGATTGCGTCGTACGAGCGCCGATGTATCGTGCGCACTCAGTCCATCCGAACCACGGAGACCCGCAATGAACATCCTGATCACCGGAGCCAATCGAGGCATCGGCCTTGAACTGGCCCGGCAGTTCGCCGACCGCGGCGATTCGGTCATCGCGGTCTGTCGAACGCCGTCCGACGACCTGCAGGCGCTCGACGTCCGCATCGAGGCCGGAATCGACGTGACCGACGGCGACTCGCTGGCCCAGCTGGCCGACCGTCTCGGTGACACGGCCGTGGACGCACTGGTCAACAACGCCGGGGTGCTGCGTTCCAGCGACTTCGAGACCCTGGAGGCCGATCTCGACGACTATCGGCTGCAATACGAAGTCAACGCGCTGGCGCCGCTTCGTGTCACCCGCGCGCTCCGCGACCGGCTCCGCGACGGCGGCAAGGTCGTGATCATTTCCAGTCGCATGGGCTCGATTGCCGACAACACCTCCGGAGGTCACTATGGCTACCGGATGTCGAAGGCGGCGGTGAACATGGCCGGGGTTTCGCTGGCCCACGAGCTGCAGCCGCGCCGGATCGCCGTCGGATTGCTGCATCCCGGCTACGTCCAGACCGAAATGACCGGCAATTCCGGCCACGTCGGCCCGGACGAGGCGGCAGCCGGCCTGATCCGGCGCATCGACGAGCTGGACCTCGACTCCACCGGCAGTTTCCGCCACGCCAACGGCGAGACGCTGAGCTGGTAGCCGGGCCGCTCAGCCGCCGGCCGCCAGTCGCGCCTGTTCATTGAGCAGGCGCAGCCAGGCCCGGTAGCGGCAGGCCGGGATACGCCCGTCCGCCGCCGCGTCCCGCACGGCGCAGCCGGGCTCATGGTCGTGCCGGCAGTTACGAAACCGACACGGGCCGACCCGGTGGAATTCCGGAAAGCCGCGCTCGAGCTCCTCGACCGGCATCGACCACAGCCCGTATTCCCAGACGCCCGGTGTATCGACGAGCCAGCCGCCGCCGGGCAGGGCGTGCAGTCGAGTCGCCGTGGTGGTGTGCCGGCCCTTGCCGGTGCTCCGCGACAGTCCGCCGGTATCGATCCTCAGCGTCGGCAGCAGCGCATTGGCCAGCGACGACTTGCCCACGCCGGATTGGCCGGCCAGCAGGTGAATGCCCCGGTTCAGCCGCTCCGGTAGCTGCCCCAGGTCGATCGTCTCGCCGGCGCAGGTCCGGTACACGTCCAGGTCCAGCGCGTCGAGATCGCTGAACGGCGGGGCGTCCGGCACCGGCAGGTCCGACTTGTTGATGATCACGACCGGGTCCACGTCCTGCATCCGGGCGGCGGCCAGGTAGCGGTGGAGCAGGTCTTCGCTGGGCGCGGGCCGCGGCGCGATGACGATCAGCAGCGTATCGAGATTGGCCGCGATCGGCTGGAACCGGCCACGGTCGGAGCCGCGCCCGAAGGTGTTGCTGCGCGGCAGGATTTCGGCCACCGCGCCCTGGTCGTCGATCCGGACCCGGTCGCCGGCCAGCGGCCGCCCGGTGCGGCGCCGGAAATGCAGCTCGACCGGCGCTGCGTCGGGTGTGTCGTCCGGGACCGCCAGGCCATGGTTGCCCAGCGCGGTCAGCACCCGGTACGTTTCACTCATGCCGGCGCTCCGATCGATTGATATAGTCGTTCAACGTTCTCAGGATACTGTGGCATGGAAAGTTCCCGGCTGATCTGGATCGATCTCGAAATGACCGGACTCGACGTGCGTCGCGACCGGATCATCGAGATCGCGACCATCGTCACCGACGTCGAGCTCGATGAAATCGCGACCGGACCGAATCTCGCGATCCGCGCGACCGACGACGAGTTGTCGACCATGGACGAATGGAATACCCGGACCCACACCGCTTCGGGCCTGGTCCAGCGTTGCCTCGAAAGCCATATCGACCTGCGAACGGCCGAGCGGCGGACGATCGAATTCCTCGAAGAGCACGCGCCGCCCGGCAGCTCGCCGATGTGCGGCAACTCGATCTGCCAGGACCGGCGTTTCCTGGCTCGCCAGATGCCCGACCTCGAGTCCTATTTCCATTACCGCAACCTCGACGTCAGCACGCTGAAGGAGCTCGCCCGCCGGTGGGCGCCGGATATCGCCGACGGCGTCGTCAAGGACACCGGGCACCAGGCGCTCGAAGATATCCGTGCCTCGATCGAGGAGCTTCGCTACTACCGGCAGTACATGGGCGCGCTCGGCGGGGGCTGAAGGCGCCACGCGGGGTTCGCCGGGCGCGTCAGTCGGCCTTCAGCGCGGCCAGCCGGCGCCAGGTGTCGACGACCGTGTCCGGGTTCAGCGACACGCTCTCGATGCCATGCTCCATCAGCCACTCGGCCAGGTCGGGGTGGTCCGAGGGGCCCTGGCCGCAGATGCCGATGTACTTGCCGTGTCTGCGGCAGGCCTTGATCGCCATTTCCAGCAGCGCCTTGACCGCACCGTCGCGCTCGTCGAAGCGATGCGCGACCAGGCCGGAATCGCGGTCCAGCCCCAGGGTCAGCTGGGTCATGTCGTTGGAGCCGATCGAGAAGCCGTCGAAGTACTCGAGGAATTCGTCGGCCAGCAACGCGTTGGACGGCAGCTCGCACATCATGATGATCTTCAGGCCGTTCTCACCGCGCTTCAGGCCGAAACGCTCCATGACCTCGACCACCTCCCTGGCCTCGTCCACGGTGCGAACGAACGGCACCATCGCCCAGACGTGATGCAGGCCCAGTTCGTCGCGAATCCGGCGCATTGCCCGGCATTCGAGTTCGAAAGCCGGCTGGAAGCTCTCATCGACATAGCGCGAAGCGCCGCGCCAGCCGATCATCGGGTTTTCCTCGTCGGGTTCGTAGGCCTCGCCGCCGATCAGGTTGGCGTATTCGTTTGACTTGAAGTCCGACAGGCGAACGATCACCGGGTGCGGGCCAAACGGCGCGGCGATCGTGGCGATGCCCTCGACCAGCCGATCGACGTAGAACTGGACCGGGGAGTCGTAGCCAGCGATGCGGCGGTCGATCTCGGCCTTCAGTTCCGGGCTCTGCTTGTCATATTCCAACAGCGCGCGCGGGTGGATGCCGATCATCCGGTTGATGATGAACTCCAGCCGGGCGAGACCGATACCGTGGTTCGGAATCTGCGCGAAATCGAACGCGCGGTCCGGGTTGGCCACGTTCATCATGATCTTGATCGGCGCCTCGGGCATCTCGTCGAGCTTGTCCTCGGAGACGCTGAAGTTCAGCAGGCCGGCATACACCCGCCCGGTGTCGCCCTCGGAACAGCTGACCGTGACGTCGTCGCCGTGGCGGACGCGCTCAGTGGCGTCGGCGCATCCGACCACGGCCGGAATGCCCAGTTCGCGGGCGATGATGGCTGCGTGGCAGGTGCGGCCGCCGCGGTTGGTCACGATCGCCGAGGCCTTCTTCATCACCGGCTCCCAGTCGGGGTCGGTCATGTCGGTGATCAGCACGTCGCCGGATTCGACCTCGTGCATGTCGGCGATGTCGTCGATGACCCGGGCCTTGCCCTTGCCGATCCGCTGGCCGATCGCGCGGCCTTCGGTCAGCACGTCGCCGGTCTGTTCGAGCTTGAACCGTTCCATGACCTGGCCGCTGCGGCTTTTCACCGTTTCCGGCCGGGCCTGCAGGATATAGATCTCGCCGGTCTGGCCGTCCTTGCCCCACTCGATGTCCATCGGCCGGCCGTAATGGGCCTCGATGGCCAGCGCCATCCGGCCCAGCGCCTCGGCGTCGGCGTCGCTGATCGAGAAGCGGTTGCGCTCGGCCTCCGGCGTGTCTTCGGTGGTCACGCCGCCGGCGTCGGCGTAGACCATCCGGCTGGCCTTGGTGCCGATCGACCGGCGCAGCACGGCAGGACGGCCGTCCTCGAGATTGGCCTTGAACAGGTAGAACTCGTCCGGGTTGACCGCGCCCTGGACCACGCTTTCGCCCAGTCCGTAGCTGGCGGTGACGAACACCACGCCCCGATAGCCGGACTCGGTGTCGAGCGTGAACAGCACGCCCGCCGCGCCGGTATCGGACCGGACCATCAGCTGGATGCCGGCCGACAGCGCCACTTCGGCGTGTTCGAAGCCGTGGTGGACGCGGTAGGCGATGGCCCGATCGTTGTACAGGCTGGCAAAGACCTCGTGGATCCTCGCGAGCACCTCGTCGAGGCCGCGCACGTTCAGGAAGGTTTCCTGCTGGCCGGCGAACGAGGCGTCGGGCAGGTCCTCGGCGGTGGCCGAGGAGCGGACCGCCACCGCGATGTCGTTGCCGAAGCGCTGCTCCATTTCGGCCCAGGCCTCGGTGATCGCGTCGTTCAGCGCGGTCGGCAGCGGGGTGTCGACGATCCACTGGCGAATCTCGGAGCCGGCCGCGGCCAGCGCCCGGACGTCGTCGGTCTCCAGTCCCTCCAGCCGCTCGGCGATCTTCGCGTCCAGCCCGGTCTCGGCGAGAAACTCGCGGAACGCATGCGCCGTGGTCGCGAAGCCGCCCGGGACGTTGACCCCCGATGCGGCCAGGTTGGAAATCATTTCCCCGAGGGAGGCGTTCTTGCCGCCGACCTGATCGAGGTCGTCCATGCCAAGCTGGTCGAGCCAGTGGATATACTCGTTCACGTGCTGGGTGCCCTTTGGTCCGTGCCGGATCGGTTCGAATCTG